>ERZ894177.10-NODE-10-length-261357-cov-35.6829_pt1 | contig 261357 bp, 228 predicted proteins | sample MGYA00380277_ERZ894177 | MGnify/ENA primary metagenome ERZ894177 (study PRJEB32331, sample SAMN06328428) | human gut metagenome | biome: human gut microbiome; feature: stool | host: Homo sapiens | collected 2014-06-03 ... | reverse complement strand
CATTAAATGATGTATAAAAATATAAAGTGGTGTCTACTTTTTGTTGACTAGTGCACCCGTAACTCTAACGTCCAATTCACCTCGCTTCGGCTTCCTTTTTGGACTTCCTCCGTGCCTCGCACTACTCTAGCGTCCAATTCACCTCGCGTTGGCTTCTCTTTTGGACTTCCTATGTGCCTCACACTACTCTAGCGTCCAATCTGCCTTGCTCCGGCTTCCTTTTTGGACTTTTTCTTGCTTCCCACAGTTCTAACGTCCAATCTGACTCACTTCGACTTTCCTTTTGGACTTTCTCCGTGCCTCACACTACTCTAACGTCCAATCCACCTCGCGTTGACTTCTCTTTTGGACTTCTTCTTGCCTCCCGCAGCTCTAATGTCCAGCCCGATGTGTCCCCGACACGAGGGCGCACCTCTGTCCGACACAAGGGCGCACCTCCATCCGACACGAACGCCCTCTCAGGGCACCATGACAATAAAATAAGTTCCTGCCAATCAGGCGCTTTGAGCCCGCCGGTACTTAATGAGCGTGTAACGCGAATTTAGTACCGCTGCGAGGCGAGAGCAGCGAAAGCGTGCCTGATTGGCAGGAACTTATTTTATTCTTTACCAGCTTATTACTTCATGTCCGTCCTCTGTTACAAGAACCTGAATTTCCCACTGTGCTGAAGGAAGTCCATCAGCTGTAGATACTTCCCAGCCATTCTTTTCATCTGTAACGACATTTACCTTACCCATATTAACCATAGGCTCTATTGTAAACATCATTCCCGGAGCCATAACCATGTCTGTTCCTTTTCTAGTGTTGTACCCAACCCAAGGATCTTCATGGAATTCAAGTCCGACTCCATGACCGCCGATTTCTCTTACAACAGTGTATCCATTAGCATATGCATGGTCATGTACTGCCTGTCCCATATCTCCTAAGAAGCCCCAAGGTTTAACCTGCTCAAGTCCTAATTCAACACATTCCTTAGTAACATCAACAAGCTTCTTTACCTCAGGCTTAACATCACCTATGCAGAACATTCTTGATGAATCTGAAAAATATCCATGAAGAATTGTAGAACAGTCAACATTGATAATATCACCTGACTTAAGGATAACATCCTTAGATGGAAATCCATGGCATACCTGCTCATTAACAGATGTACACACACTGTAAGGATATCCTTCATAATTAAGTGGTGCTGGAATTCCTCCCATATCAGTAGTTACATCATATACAATCTTATCAATCTCAGCAGTGTTCATGCCCTCATGTATTGCTGCTGCAACCGCATCAAGGCATGCTACATTTATCCTGGCACTCTCTTTAATCTTCTCAATCTGTTCAGGTGTCTTGATTAACTTGTGTGATGGCACAATATGTCCAATATCCTCAAGATATCTTAACTTATCGTCAAATGCTTCATGACACGCTTTGTATTTCTTACCACTGCCACACCAGCAATGGTCGTTTCTTCCTAATTTCTTAATCATTATTCTGCCTTCCTGTTACATATATTATAATCATACACAACTATAAGGCTTTCTTAATATTTTTTCAATATCTGTTTCAAATGATTAATCATTATTAACATTAAAAGCCCTGATTCCCGGATATACTGCACTTGTGCCAAGCTGTTCCTCAATTCTTAAAAGCTGGTTATACTTAGCAACTCTTTCCGATCTTGAAGGAGCACCTGTCTTAATCTGGCAAGTGTTAAGAGCAACAGCGAGGTCTGCAATTGTTGTATCAGCTGTTTCACCTGATCTGTGTGAGCTGATTGCTGTATATCCTGCCTTATGAGCCATCTTGATAGCTTCAAGTGTCTCTGAAACTGAACCAATCTGATTAAGCTTGATAAGAATTGCATTACCTGCTCCAAGTTCAATTCCCTTAGAGAGTCTCTCTGTATTAGTAACAAAAAGATCATCACCTACAAGCTGAACCTTGTCTCCAAGTCTGTCCGTAAGCTTCTTCCAGCCTTCCCAGTCCTCTTCATCAAGACCATCTTCAATAGATATAATAGGATACTTCTCACATAATTTAGCCCAGTGCTCAATAAGCTCCTCTGCTGTATACTCTGTTCCAGCCTTAGGAAGCTTGTAATAACCCTTTCCTTTCTCACTCTTCCACTCTGAAGAAGCTGCATCCATTGCAATCCTAAAATCCCTGCCCGGCTTATATCCAGCCTTTTCTACTGCCTGTAATATTGTCTCAATTGCTTCCTCATCTGACTTAAGTGCCGGAGCAAAGCCACCCTCATCACCTACAGAGGTTGCAAGCCCTCTTTCTTTAAGTATAGCTGCAAGTGCATGGAATACCTCTGCACACCATCTTAAGCATTCCTTAAAGCTTGGTGCCCCAACGGGAATAATCATGAATTCCTGAACATCAAGTCCGCTTGATAATGCATGGCAGCCTCCATTAATAATATTCATCATTGGAACAGGAAGCCTGTTTCCTGATACTCCGCCTAGGAATCTGTAAAGAGGAATATCAAGAGAGTCAGCAGCTGCTCTTGCTGCTGCAATAGATACCGCAAGAATAGCATTTGCACCAAGATTAGACTTATCCTTAGTTCCATCAGCTTTAATCATCGCTGCATCAACTGCATATATATCAGATGCATCTATTCCAAAGAGGCAGTCATTAATAACTGTATTAATATTCTCTACTGCCTTAGTAACACCCTTTCCCAAATATCTTGACTTATCCTTATCTCTTAACTCTAGCGCCTCAAATTCACCTGTAGATGCTCCTGAAGGTGCTGCGCCTCTTCCAACAGTTCCATCCGCAAGATAAACCTCTGCCTCAACTGTAGGATTGCCTCTTGAATCAAGAATTTCTCTGCCTATAACCTTTTCAATCTCTAAATATGCTGCCATATAATCCTCCTAATACAAATGCTTTGTAATTTTTTAAGTTAGTTTCTTCTAACTTTAACAATACAATTCTAGCATTATACACCCAAATCCACAATGCAAGAAAATGGGAAGTTTTCTCATTAAAAAACTTCCCATTCATAATTATATCCAGCTATTTAGTTTGTATACACATAAATAATTATTTTTCCATCTTCTGTAAAAATGCTTTGGTTCTTTCATTGCTTGGATTGTCAATAACATCCTCCGGTCTGCCCTGCTCAACAATAACCCCGCCATCCATGAATATTACCCTGTCTGCAACTTTTCTTGCAAACTCAATCTCATGTGTAACTATAATCATTGTCATCTTTTCATCAGCAAGCTGTCTTAAAACCTTAAGAATTCCTGCAGTAATCTCAGGATCAAGTGCTGATGTAGGCTCATCAAAGAAAAGCATTTCAGGATTCATCGCAAGTGCTCTTGCTATCGCAACTCTCTGCTGTTGTCCTCCTGACAACTGGCATGGATAACTGTTCTCCTTGCCATCAAGTCCAACTTTCTTTAAAAGCTCTTTGGCTTCTTTCTCTACTTCATTCTTGTCCCTTTTCTGAACAGAAACAGGTGCATCAGTAACATTTTTCATGACTGTATAATGTGGAAAAAGATTAAAGTTCTGGAACACAAGTCCATATGTATTCTTGATTTCTCTTAATTCTTTCTTTCCAACATACACTGAAGCTCCGTCCTTGTCCTCACATGCAGTTTCACCACCTAACTTAAGAGTTCCTGCATCCATTGTCTCAAGAAGTGTTGAACAACGAAGCAGTGTTGATTTACCAGAGCCGGAAGGTCCAAGAATTGCAACAACCTCACCCTCGTTAACTTCCATTGATATATCCTTAAGCACCTCAGTATCGCCGAAGGATTTCTTTAAATGTGATATTTCTAATAATTTCTTCATAATTAAAATCCTCCTTAATTAAAATACTGCATATGCTTTTCTAACTTTTCCATAACCATAGCAACAAGGAAATTGAAAATGTAATAGAATAATCCTGCTATGAATAATGGCATGATACTTGCTGTTGAAGCCGCCACCTGCTTGGCAAGAGTAAACATTTCTGTGTAAGCAAGTGCAAATGCAAGTGATGTATCCTTAACAAGTGTTATAACCTCGTTAGTAACAGGAGGAAGTACTCTCTTAACCATCTGAGGGAATATAATCTTCCAGAATGTCTGTACCTTGGAATATCCGAGTACCTCTGCTGCCTCGTACTGTCCCTTAGGTATGCTCTCAATTCCACCTCTGTATATTTCTGCAAAATATGCTGCATAATTAAGTGCAAATCCAATAATTACAGCATAGAATCTGTATGTTGCCGTAACCTTCATTCCAAACAGATAATATGGTCCGAAGAACACAACAAGAAGCTGTAACATAAGAGGAGTTCCTCTCATTATAGATATGTATATTCTTGCAATCCACCTTACAATGCCTATTCTTGACTTTCTTATTTCACATACAAGAAGTCCTAGCGGCATCGAGAATATAAGTGTTAAGAAGAATATTGCAAGAGTTGCTAACATTCCTGATGAAAGCTGCTTAACTATATCCACAAGTCTTTCACCAAATGAATCCTTAGTTGTACTGGTACTGTCAAGGAGATAGGCACTGTCTGTTCCTTCTTCGCCAAGACATACGCTGTCTGTAAGTCCCCATTTTTCAGCAATCTTGTCAAATGTGCCATCAGCAAGCATATCATTAAGGCTTGTCTGAACTTCATCTCTTAATGCTGTATTACCTAACTTAAAACCAATACCATACTGTTCCGATGAAACAGTCTCATCAAGCATTGTGAACTTGTTACCTCTCTGCTCAAGCTGGTACTTTGCAACACCCATATCCATACATACAGCATCTGCCGAACCTGATTCAAGATTCATAAATGCTGAGTTATAATCAGATACCTGCTGAAGTGTCTTAAACTGTGCCGCAAGTGCAAGATTTTCTTCTGTCGCATCCTCCCCTGTAAATGCTGCAAGAGCTGATGAATCAGCCTGTACAATAACAACCTTACCCTTAAGGTCTTCTAACTTCTTTATTCCTGAACCAGATTTAACTATAACAACCTGTGAATTATCAATATATGCCTTAGACCATGTATACTCACGCTCTCTTCCATTAAGCGTGAATCCGTTCCATATACAGTCAATAGAGCCTGAACTAAGCTCCATATCTTTAGAATCCCAGTCAATAGGCTGCTTAACCAGATTCCAGCCATTTCTTTCACATACTTCCTGTGCAAGATCAAGGTCAAAACCTACATACTCTCCACTATCATCCTTGTAACCATAAGGTGGGAATTCCGCGTCAAATCCTACTGTAAATGTAGTTCGTCCATCATCGCTCTTTTTATTACTGCATGCTGTGAACATTCCCACAATCACAGACAACATTGCCAGTAACAGGACGGCTTTTCTGATATTCTTAGCCATATAAAAATCCATGCCTTTCTCGCTTTAATATGCTTTCACTTTACCACAGTAAATCAAGCCTGTCTATTATAACATGAATTACCTGATAAAAACACTATAAATATTCTAAATAAGTCCAAAATTTCTCAATATAAATATCCATGCTGTAAGAGTCACACTTGAAAGTAATGTTGTAAGCACAACTATGCTTGATGACAGCACCTCGTCATTATCCATACCTTTAGCCATAACAAAGCAGGTAACTGTAGATGGTGAAGCAAGCATAATAAGAATTGCCATAAGCTCCTGATTACGAAATCCCATTTTTACTGCTATAGGAAGAAATATTGCTGCTAAACCCACGAGTTTTAAAAATGTAGCAATAACCGTAGGTTTAATCTTCTTAATTGCCTTTTTCCCTTCAAATGACGCACCAATACATATAAGTGCAACAGGTGTAGCTGTCTGCGCAATATTATTAATTGTCTTATTGATAATTACCGGATATCTTAATCCTGCAAGAGAAGATAACAACCCCAGCACAATTCCTATAATTATCGGATTAGTTACAATATTAAAGCACGCTTTTTTAATGTTTTCTTTCTTATCCGTAGATTGTTCTTCTGTTCTACCATGACACTCAGGATGTGCCTTAAAGGTAAGCACTATTACCGAAAATATATTAAACAACGGAACTGCAGCAACTATCATAAGTGGTGCCATTCCAGTGCTATGGTACATATTCTGTATGAATGCCATTCCAAGTATCGCCGCACTGCTTCTAAATGATGCCTGCACAAATGCACCCTTCTGCGTATCATCCTTCATGAATATCTCTATACATATCCATATTCCACTAAACATTATAGTAGTGACTATCATGCAGTACAGTACAAACTTAACATCAAACTGCGATTTAAAATCTGCTGCTGCTAAATCCCTGAATAACAGTACTGGAAGTGCCACCTTAAATACATATTTATTAGCCACATTTGCAAAATGGTCATCTATAACGCCAAGCTGCTTTATTACCCAGCCAACTATCATAACTAAAAATATTGGTACCGTTGCATTTATACTATATAAGAAGCTGTCCATCTGTCTCTCCTTCTACTACTTATTAATATCAAGCCAGTATGTATGGTCAAGCGGGCCGCTGCCGCTTCCAAGATTAAGCCCTGCTTTCAACGCACCTGTCAGGTACTCCTTAGCTGCCTTCACACTTTCTTCTATTGATAATCCCTGTGCAAGATTAGCTGCAATGGCTGATGACAATGTACAGCCAGTTCCATGTGTGTTAGGATTATCAATCCTTTCTCCATTAAGCCACACTATACTGCCATCTACGCACAGACAGTCATTAGCTGTATGAACTGCATGTCCACCTTTTACTAAGACAGCCGCATTACCGCCTTTTGTCTTCAGATGTTCATATATCTTTATCGCTGCTTTCTCCATTGAATCTGCACTGTCAACAGTCATTCCTGTAAGAACCTCTGTCTCCGGAATATTAGGAGTTATAACATCAGCAAGCACCATCAGGCGTTCTTTAAGAACCTCTGCTGCATCTTCTTTAATAAGTCTGCTTCCACTTGTTGATACCATAACCGGGTCAAGAACAATATTTTTTGCCTTATATGTAATTAACGCATCTGCTATTGTTTCAATAAGTTCCTTTGACGCAACCATTCCTATCTTAACTGCATCAGGATATATATCTGTAAATATTGCATCAAGCTGTGCCTTAAAAAATTCAGGTGAAGATTCCGATATTCCTGTAACTCCTAAAGTATTCTGTGCTGTAAGGGCAGTAATTGCTGACATTCCATATACCTTATGTGCTGCAAATGTTTTTAAATCCGCCTGTATTCCTGCTCCTCCGCTGCAATCACTTCCTGCTATTGTTAATGCTGTATTCATATAATTTCCTTTCTACATCTATTCTCATCGCTGCCCGCACAACTGTGAGCTTTCCATGTTTTCTCTCATCGCTGCATGCACAAAAAAAGCACCGAGGTTACCTCGGTGCTTTTAGTGCAGTCGGCGGGACTTGAACCCGCACCCAAGCAATATGGACTAGATCCTTAGTCTAGCGCGTATGCCAATTCCGCCACGACTGCTTGTTTTGTTTTCGTGTCGCTCGCTGTTTGCTGACGACTTGATTATAATATCACCACATCAATATAATGTCAACAGCTTTTTTAAACTTTTTTGAAATTTTTTGAATTTTCTGTTTTTTCATGCTTCGACTTCCTTTTTGGACTTTTTCGTGCCTTTCCTCTGCATAAACGTCCAATCCAACCAGCTTTGACTTCTTTTTTGGACTTCATCGTGCCTTCCCTCTGCTTCAACGTCCAATCCAACCAGCTTTGGCTTCTTTTTTGGACTTCATCGTGCCTTCCCTCTGCTTCAACGTCCAATCCGAACAGCTTTGACTTCTTTTTTGGACTTCATCGTGCCTTCCCTCCACTTCAACGTCCAATCCAACCAGCCTCGATTCCCTTTCAGATAAGAAATTTTAAAAATGACAGCTATTCATATTGACACATTTTCAAATCTCCTATAAAATATCAATGTTGTGTAACTTATTAAGTTTGTTATACATCATATATGCAGAAGTGTCGGAATGGCAGACGAGCAAGATTCAGATTCTTGTGCGGGTTACCGCGTGTGGGTTCAAGTCCCATCTTCTGCACTGATTAAAAGAACCGTGTGATTTTATGTCATCACACGGTTCTTTTTGAATCATATTCAATCTGTTTTCAATGTAAATGCTATCTCTGTTCTTCCAGCAGTTCATCATTCTGCTCCTTCAAATCCACTATCTCATCCTTCATTCTGTCGACCATCAACTCTGCCATATTCCTGTCCAATATTCTCAACGCTTCTGAAAACATACTGAGCACCTCTTCCTGCTTTACAATATTTTCTTGCTTTTCCTTTTATCTGCATACATAGCTTTATCTGCTTCAGCAATTGAATCATTTAATTCTTCTTCGTTATTCGCTATGGATATGCCATAAGAAGTTCCCACTGTAACGTTCTGTAACTTTATATTACCTTCAGAATTTTTTATCTGATTTATAATTTTATCACTATCCTTTTTATCACATTCCTGTAATAGAATAAGAAATTCATCTCCCCCTAATCTTATTAATACATCTACAGGTCTAATATAACGCTGCATATTATTAACAATGGTCCTAATTAAGATATCGCCTTCTTTATGCCCATAATTATCATTATAATATTTCAAATTATTTATATCAGCCATAACAACACCTACTGGATATTTAAGTTTATTTTTATATTCACCTGATTCGTAAAAAGACCTGTTATATGTTTGTGTCATCATATCTGTTATACTATAATTTTTTAACTTTTCTTGTAATTTAATCAGATTAGAAATATCTTATACAATCCCAACTATACCCATTACATTTCCATCAGCATCTAATACAGGATTTTTATTTATCTGATAATAAAACACCTCTTCTCCGAACTGCATTTTCTCAATATAATTCACGTTATTTTTCGTCTTTATTATATTCATATCTTCTTCATAAAACTTTTTTCCAAGTGTTTTATCTGGCTGAATATCCAAATCCGTTTTTCCATATATTGAAAAACTAGAATCACCGTTGCTGTTTAACATATTACATACATGTGTCGATAAAACATATCTGCCATTAGTGTCTTTAAAGAAAATATTCTCATTAATTGCATTCAGAATGCACTGTAATTCTCTTCTATCCAAATCCATAAGCTATCTCCTTTGTATATCTCCACTGCTTTACAAAGTGCATTTATTAACCATATCCCCAATATCATTTTCGTAATTATATCATCTTTTAGCAAACAATACAATGCTATGAGCATTTTTATATTAGCCTACGGATATAATATAGAATGTAAAATCATAGAAAAATAGTGGAGGTAATCTATGATTAATGGTTTAGGAGAACGTTTACAGGAACAACGGACAACACATAAACTATCCCAACGAGAAGTTGCATTGGCTCTAAATGTATCACCAACTGTTATCTCGAACTATGAAAAGGGAGAGCGCACACCAAGTTTGGAAATGCTTATTGCACTCGCGCGTTTCTACCATTGTTCTACTGATTATCTAGTCGGTTTTGAAAAGCCAAACGCCAATACAATAAATGTTTCTATGCTTACAGATAAACAAAAAAATTTATTGAAGCTCTTTTTAGAAGAACTATAAAAACATTTTATGATATATAAAAAGGATACTGTCATGAGTCAACTCACAAACAGTATCCTTTAATAACCAATTATATAACTTTCCTTTTCAATATCTCCTGCATAACAAAAGCCTTGCGCATCTCATTCTTATCAAACTTAAGGTCATCAAGAATAACTTTACCTCCCGTCTGACTCTGTGGAACAATCTCATCATTATATTCATGTCCGCAGTCATACTGTGTAAATGTATGTCCGCCTGTCATATCAGAATATGTTCCAGTGCTTCCCGCCTGCATAACCGGTGAATGAAATTCTGCTTTATCAAGTGTCTTCATTGCAGGTGCTGCATTATCTGCTGCTGGCGGTGGAGTAACATATTGCGGAACCGGTGCCTCTGCTCTATGCGAAGTAACATTCTTGCCATTAAAGTTATTTCTTGAACGAATCTCCTGCTTAAGCTTTTCAGTTTCTGCACTTGTCATCTTCTGAGAACCTGAATATGTCTGTACAGACGGATCAATGTACTGCTTTTCACCATAAGAATTCACCATGTATGGTGCAGACTGTGCATGGCTGTCATCCTTCTTATTCAGATTAGCACCGTGGCTTAATGAGCCATTCCCGGAACTGTTATTCTGCATCCGATGCATATTACTACCATATTCCGGCACATTCTGGTTATGTTCCTGCATATTACGCTGGTGTTCCTGCATGCGCTCCTGCTGCATCTTCTTGGCTTTATTCATATTCATTATAACTATAATAATGAATATTGCCCATATAATTATTATTTCCATACAAATCCGCTTTCCTTTTAATTCACAAGTTCATTAAATAGTTGCCGGCTTCTCTGTTTCTCCTGCTATCGACTGTCTCATTTTGGTATCAGCCTTTAAATTCTGAAGGTCATAATAATCCTTAAATCCCATTCTGCCTGTTCTTAAAGCTTCAGCCAAAGCCTTAGGTACTTCTGCCTCAGCAGCTACAACGCTTGCTTTCATCTCCTGTTCAAGAGCAACAGCGGCTGCTCTTCTTTCCTCTGCCTTAGCCTGTGCAATATTCTTATCAGCCTCAGCCTGAAGACTCTGAAGATGAGCGCCTATATTTCTTCCGATATCAACATCCGCAATATCAATAGAAAGAATCTGGAATGCTGTTCCAATATCAAGACCCTTCTGCAATATAGCCTTAGAGATAGAATCAGGATTCTCAAGCACGCTCTTGTGCGAATCTGCTGAACCAACTGTTGTTACAATACCCTCACCGACTCTGGCAATCACAGTAGCCTCGCCTGCACCACCAACCAACTGGTTAATATTAGTTCTAACAGTAACTCTTGCCTTAACTAACAGTTCAATACCATCCTTGGCAACTGCTGAAATATTAGGCGTCTCAATAACCTTAGGATTAACACTCATTCTGACAGCATCTAAAACATCACGGCCTGCAAGGTCGATAGCTGCAGCCATCTCAAATGGTATGTTCATACCAGCTCTGCTTGATGCAATAAGTGCATTAACAACAGCATCTACATGGCCACCTGCCATATAATGTGACTCGAGCTGATTAGTGTTAAGCTGTAATCCGGCTTTTCTTGCCTGAATAAGTGGAAGCACAATTCTTGCTGGCGGAACCTTTCTCAGTCTCATACCGATAAGAGTTCCTATACCGACATGGCTTCCTGATGCTAATGCTGTAATCCATAATCTCATTGGTACAAATGCGAATAACAATATAAGCAGTACCACAATAATGATTGGAATAATTGGAATGTAAGGCATAATTAATCCCCCTTTATATATTTTGATTTTCAAAAATATTATTACATATAATGAGAAAAAATACCACATTTATATAGAATCATTTTAAAAAATCTGCTATAGTAATTAGTAATCGATAATTTTTTGTCAATTATTACAAAGGAGGTTTCATTATGTTATCTAATGATGCTACTATACAGAATATCAAGCATGAAATCCTGTATGAAGTTGCCAAGCTCGCATATGCAGGAAGGTTTGAAGAAGAAAAGGACGAACTGGCATACAAGATGTTTCCCGGTCCTAAAGCAAGATTCCGCTGTTGTGTATATAAAGAAAGAGAAATCGCAAGACAGCGAATCCGCCTTGCAGAAGGCAAATGTCCAACAGAAAGTGACCATCCGGGTGCCAATAACATAATCCAGGTAATTGAAGCCGCATGTGCCGACTGTCCACTTTCCCACTATATCGTAACTGATAATTGCAGAAAATGTATGATGAAAGCCTGCCAGCAGGCATGTAAGTTCGGTGCTGTAAGCATGACAAGAGACAGAGCCTACATAGACCCTGACAAATGCAAGGAATGCGGCATGTGTGCCAAAGCCTGTCCATACAATGCAATCGCAGACCTCATAAGGCCATGTAAGAAAATCTGTCCAGCCAATGCTATTACAATGGATGAGAATGGCATCTGTGAAATAGATGAAAACAAATGTATCCAGTGCGGACAGTGTATCCACGCCTGTCCATTCGGTGCTATCGGTTCTAAAACTGATATAGTTGATGTAATAAAGGCAATCGTAGACGGAAAGAAAGTCGTTGCCATGGTAGCACCTGCTGTTGAAGGACAGTTTGGAGACACAATAACAATGAGCAGCATCCGCACAGCATGCAAGAAGCTGGGCTTTAATGATATGTATGAGGTAGGTCTTGGCGGAGACCTTACTGCACAGGCCGAGGCAGAAGAATGGCTTGAAGCAGCTAAAGAAGGAAAGAAGCTTACAACCTCATGCTGTCCTGCATTTGTTAATCTGATTAAGAAACAGTATCCTGAGCTTGCAGAACATATATCAACAACTATATCCCCTATGTTTGCACTTTCAAGACTTCTTAAGTCAGAAGATCCTGATACAATAACCGTATTTATCGGACCATGCATAGCCAAGAAGAATGAAAAGCAGGAATATAAGGGTCAGGGAAATGCTGATTTCGTACTTACAATCGGTGAATTCAGAGCAATGATGCGGGCTAAAGAAGTAGTTCTTGAGCCTGAGGAAAACAGCGACCAGCAGGCAAGCATATATGGTAAAAGATTCGGTAACGGAGGCGGTGTTTCCGCTGCTGTTGCACAATGTATGCGTGAAGCAGGTGCTGACCCTGATAAATTCAATATAGAAAAATGCTCAGGTGCTGCCGAATGTAAGAAAGCACTTACACTTCTTAAAGTAGGAAAACTCCCTGCAGATTTCATTGAGGGAATGGTATGTGAAAGCGGCTGTGTTGGTGGACCAAGCCGTCACAGAAGCGGAAAGAATCCTGTTCTTGCTGCCAAAGACCGTGACAAGCTGCTCGCCGAAGCAGACGACCGTAATGTTTCAGACAACTTAAGTAAATATGACTTAACAGCATTTTCAATGCACAAATAAAATTAACGCAAAAATAGCGTTGGCAATATTCACATTGTCAACGCTATTTTTTTAGTGCTGCTTTTAAAGCAAGCACAACAAGTTTTTCAAATATCACACTCAATACAACAATTATAACCGTCCACGCCAGCAAATCATCCGTATCAAGATATATTTTCGACATATAAAGCATTTGTCCAACAGAACCTTTGGGCATTCCGATAATCTCTGCTGCCACTCCTGCTTTCCAAGCCATACCGGCAGTAACTCTTCCTGCTGATATAAGATAAGGTGAAAGCTGTGGCATGATAATATAACGTATTCTGCGAATCCAAGGAATATGAAATACATCTGCCATTTCCCTAATGCCTTTATCAGTACTTCTAAGACCGGTCAGTGTATTCTGGTATATAACAGGCACAACTATTAAAAATGCAATGAACACCGACAGGTTCTTTGCCGTAAACCATATAAGACATATAACCACAAAAGACGCAACAGGTACTGCCTTAATTGTAACCATCCACGGCCACAGAATATATTCAACAGGCTTACATATATATGCAAGCACTGCACATATAATTCCACACAATAATCCTGCGAGAAATCCACCGACAATATGATACATTGTAAACCACACAGTTCCTGCAAAATCCGGTTCATGCCATATAGTAAATAATCTGCCAAGCACCTGTACCGGTGTCACTAATAATATCGGTGAATCAATCTTTAGCGCAACTATTTCCCATAAAATAAGTGCCAGCATAACTGCCAGCACTTTATATATTACATTCAATATCTTCTTATTAATATTCATAATAGAAATCATCTTTCGGCATACTGCCACCTACCGACTTAGGATTCTGGTCATATAACACCTGTAAGAACCCTTCAAGTGCACTTCTCATGTTATTATTAATATAGCATACAATATGGCACTTAGGAAGAGCCTTCTTAGCTATTGCTTCTGATGCAACAATTCCATACTCAGCAATAAGCTGTGCTGTCTCATCAATATTGCTTGAAGTATATGCAACACTTTCGTTATATTCATCAATGAACTTCTTAAGCTGTTCTGGATATTTTTCAGCAAATTCTTTTCTTACAACAATTACACCTGTAACAATCTTAGAATTATTATTAATCTTCTCCCATGCTTCATTAAGATCCATAACAACTCTTAAACCACTAATCTGGGCACTTGCTGCTGTAACAAAAGGCTGTGGAAGAACAGCAATTGCACCATCTTCTGACTTTAACTTAGAAAGTGCTTCTGTTGTATCTGAACACCACACAATATTAACATCTTTGTCGGCATCAAGTCCGTTACCTGAAAGAATATATCTTATGGTATATTCCGGCACTGCCCCCATTCCTGTAGCATATATAGTCTTACCCTTAAGGTCGCTGATACTGTTGACAGTGTTGCCTCTCTCTACAAGATTAAGAACACCAAGTGTATTAACAGCAACAACCTGGACCTTGCCTTCCGTCTTATTATATATATTAGCTGCAAGATTAGATGGTACAGCTGCTATATCTATCTCTCCGGTTGCAAGTGGTGTTACAAATGCAGATGCATCTGTAGCAAAATCTTCAAATGCATATGTGTTCTTAGTATTGCCATTCTCTGAATCTTTACGCAGCTTAACCATTCCCATTGCTGTAGGTCCTGCCATAGCTCCGATTCTTATTGTTGTTGTCTCTTCTGTCTGACTCTCACCTTCGTTATTAGCTGATTTTCCTGCACATGCCGCAAATGAAAATACCATAATAACCGAAAGTATAACTGCTAGTAATTTCTTCAACTTATTATTCTCCTGATATATTTAATTAGTATTCCATGAACTCCTGTATATCCCTTAATACATCCTCAATCTCGCCTTCTCCGTCATTAATTGTAAGCTGTAATGGTTTACTGATATCCAGACTGAACAAACCAACTAATGATTTGCCATCAACACAGCTATATCCTGATTCAACATCGAACCCACATGAGTACTTACTAATTGTACTTACAAACCTTTGAACCTTCTCCACAGAATCCAAAAGAATCATCACTGTCAGCATATTATCTCCTCCGCTTCCTCATATTGTAATTCCCATATCAGAGACTAATATACACCATAAAACTTATAAAAACAACCATTAACTAAGACTAAAATATGGCACGGATGCCACAGAAAACGCTTATCTAAGCCGTTTTCATATCATCCATGCCATATTCTGATAATCATAAATTAAAGATTAGTATATCCCATAAGGTAGTAATCAACTGCTCTTGCACAGTCTCTTCCCTGTCTTATAGCTTTCACAACGAGTGACTGTCCTGTATGCATATCTCCTGCTGTAAATACACCCGGTACACTTGTTTCAAATCCGTCTGCTGCTGTCTTTACATTAGTTCTTTCTGTAAGTTCAACTCCAAATGCGTCTGTGACATATTTCTGTGAACCCAGGAAACCTGCTGCTATCAGTACAAGCTCACATGGAAGCTCTGCTTCTGTTCCCTCCACAGGGACCATCATTCTTCTTCCTGTCTTTTCATCAGTCTTAGACTCAAGCTTTACTGTAACAACACTTGTAAGATTACCCTTCTTATCCTTCTTGAATTCCTTAACTGTAGTTGTATATATTCTTGGATCATGTCCGAATACTGCAATTGCTTCTTCCTGACCGTAATCTGTCTTGCAGACTAAAGGCCACTGTGGCCAAGGATTGTTCTCCGCACGCTCATCTGGTGCTTTTGGCATCATCTCAAGCTGTGTTACCGACTTACAGCCGTGTCTTATACATGTTCCGACACAGTCATTACCTGTATCACCACCACCGATAACGATAACATTTTTATCCTTTGCAGAAATGTATCTGCCATCCTTAAGTCCTGAATCAAGAAGACTCTTTGTAGTTGCTGTAAGGAAATCTACTGCAAAGTATATTCCATTGGCATCTCTTCCAGGAGCATTGATATCTCTTGGATTAGCAGCACCACACGCAAGTACTACAGCATCATAATCTGCCATAAGCTTCTTAGCCTTAATGTTCTCACCAACATTTGCATTAGTTACGAACTCAATGCCTTCTTCCTTCATAATATCAAGCTTTCTGTCAATTATATGCTTTTCAAGCTTCATATTAGGAATGCCATATCTTAAAAGTCCACCGATACGGTCAGCTCTTTCATATACAGCAACACTGTGTCCTCTCTGATTTAACTGGTCTGCTACAGCAAGTCCGGCAGGGCCTGAACCTACTACAGCAATTCTCTTCTTAGTTCTTACCTTAGGAGGATTTGCTTTCGCATAACCTTTGGCATATGCATGTTCAATGATTGCCATTTCATTCTCTTTGGTACATACTGCCTTGCCATTAAGTCCGCATGTACATGCTTTCTCACAGAGTGCAGGACACACACGGCTTGTAAATTCAGGGAAGTTACTTGTCTTATGTAACCTGTGATATGCCTGTTCCCAGTTTCCTGTGTAAAGAAGATCATTCCATTCCGGAATAAGATTATTAAGCGGACATCCGCTAGTCATTCCCTTTATTGTCATACCAGACTGGCAGAATGGCACGCCACAGTCCATGCAGCGTGAACTCTGCTTTCTCTGCTCATCTTCTGACAGAGGTGTATGAAATTCATTATAATTCTTTATTCTTTCCTTAGGTGAAACCGCTGTAGCTTCAACTCTTTCATAGTCTAAAAATCCTGTTGGCTTTCCCATGGTTAGCTCCTTTCATGTATGTTATAAACTTGCACTGTCCTTTTTCTACATCTTGCGCACCCTACTTGGTAGCCGCATAGAATGCTTCTATCTGAGCCTGTTCGCTGCTAAGTCCTTTTTCTTCCATCTGTACTATCATGTTAAGCATCTTCTTATAATCATGTGGCATGATTTTCTTGAACTTTGGAAGATATTCTCCGAAGTTATCAAGTATTTCCTTGCCCTTCTTAGAATTAGTATAAGCAACATGTTCTGTTATAAGCTGCTTTAACTCAAGGACATCATATTTGTTAGAAACTGCTTCCATTGAAACGAGCTGCTTATTAACTCTCTTGTAAAGACTTGTGTCTTCATCAAGAACATAAGCAATTCCACCGCTCATACCAGCAGCAAAGTTCTTGCCAGTCTTGCCTAATACTACTACTGTACCACCTGTCATATATTCACAGCCGTGGTCACCAGTTCCCTCAACAACTGCTGTTGCACCTGAATTTCTTACACAGAATCTTTCTCCGGCAACACCATTGATGAACGCCTTACCACTTGTAGCACCATATAATGCAACATTACCGATGATGATATTCTCGTCTTCCTTATAAGTACTTCCTGTTGGTGGATATACAATAAGCTTTCCACCTGAAAGTCCCTTACCAAAGTAATCGTTACTATCACCGACAAGCTCAAGTGTAAGTCCCTTAGGAATAAATGCACCAAAGCTCTGTCCGCCTGCGCCATTACATTTTACTGTATATGTATCATCATCAAGCTTATCATCAAATCTTCTTGTAATCTCAGCGCCAAGAAGTGTTCCTAATGTACGATCTGTATTGGCAACATCAATTTCAAGACTTCTCTTGCTTCCTGTCTCCATGGCAGATTCGAACTTCTTAAGTAAAATCTTTTCATCAACTGTCTTCTCAAGTTCGAAATCAAATACATTTTTCTTATCATAATGTATCTTTGTCTGCTTAACATATGGATTATCAAGAATCTGTGATAAATCAATCTCTGCTGAACGTCCGCTCTTGGCAACATTCTTCTGCTCAAGCAGATCTGTTCTTCCTACCAGCTCATCAAGTGTCTTAATTCCTAAGTCAGCCATTATCTCACGGAGTTCCTGTGCAATGAATCTCATGAAATTAACAACATATTCAGGCTTACCTGTAAATCTCTTACGAAGCTCAGGATTCTGTGTTGCAACACCAACAGGGCATGTATCAAGGTTACATACTCTCATCATTACGCAGCCCATAGTTACAAGTGGAGCTGTTGCAAATCCGAATTCCTCTGCGCCAAGCATTGCTGCGATAGCAACGTCTCTTCCGCTCATTAACTTACCATCTGTCTCAATAACAACCTTATTACGCAGTCCGTTCATTGTAAGAGTCTGATGAGCCTCTGCAAGACCTAATTCCCATGGAAGTCCGGCATTATGTATAGAGCTTCTTGGAGCTGCACCAGTACCTCCATCATAACCAGAGATAAGAATTACCTGTGCACCAGCCTTGGCAACACCTGATGCAACTGTACCAACACCAGCTTCTGAAACAAGCTTGACTGATATTCTTGCATTCTTGTTAGCATTCTTAAGGTCGTATATAAGCTGTGCCAGATCCTCGATTGAATATATATCATGATGTGGTGGTGGTGAAATAAGCGCAACACCCGGAGTTGAAAGACGAGTCTTTGCAATCCAAGGATACACCTTCTTTCCCGGAAGATGTCCACCTTCACCCGGCTTAGCGCCCTGTGCCATCTTAATCTGAATCTCCTGTGCGCTTACAAGGTATCTTGAAGTAACGCCGAATCTTCCTGATGCAACCTGCTTGATTGCAGAGCATCTGTTAAGACCATCCGGACCAACCTTTAACCTGTCAATGTCCTCTCCACCTTCACCTGAGTTAGACTTACCATGAAGCATGTTCATGGCAATAGCCATAGTTTCATGTGCCTCTCTTGATATTGAACCATATGACATAGCACCAGTCTTGAATCTTCTTACGATAGAATCAACACTTTCAACCTCATCAATGCTGATTCCCTTCTTAGGGAACTTAATGTTCATAAGACCTCTTAAGTTCTTAACACTCTCTTCCTTATTAACAAGAGCTGTATATTCCTTAAATGTCTTGTAATCTCCTGTTCTTGTAGCAAGCTGTAACAAATGTATTGTCTGTGGGTTATACAGATGTTCTTCCTTGCCGCTTCTCATCTTATGAGCGCCTGAACTGTCAAGAGTAGTATCTGTAGAAAGTCCAAGTGGATCAAATGCCTTAGAGTGAAGTGTCTCAACATCTTCCTGAATATCCTTTAGTGACACACCTTCAATTCTTGAAACTGTACCCTTAAAGTATTTATCTATAACATCTGAATTAATTCCAATTGCCTCAAATATCTTAGCACCCTGATATGACTGGATTGTTGAAATACCCATCTTGGCAGCAATCTTAACAATACCTGTGATAATTGCCTTATTGTAATCATCAACTGCTGCATAATAATCCTTGTCAAGCATATTAAGGTCGATAAGCTCCTGAATACTCTCCTGTGCAAGATATGGGTTAATTGCAGAAGCACCATATCCAAGAAGAGTTGCAAAATGATGGACATCTCTTGGCTCACCACTCTCTAAGATTACAGCCATGCTTGTTCTCTTCTTAGTCTGTACAAGATACTGCTGTAATGCAGCAACCGCAAGTAATGAAGGAATAGCAACATGGTTCTCATCAACACCTCTGTCTGAAAGAATAATAATATTAGCACCTTCTCTGTGTGCTCTGTCAACCTCAACAAATAAGTGATCGATAGCTCTTTCAAGTGAAGTGTTCTTATAATATATAATAGGAATAGTTTCTACCTTAAATCCTTCAACATTCATATTCTTAATCTTAAGAAGGTCTGTGTTAGTAAGGATTGGATCATTAATTCTTAACTGTTTGCAGTTCTCAGCCTTTTCCTCAAGAATATTACCCTCTGTTCCAAGATAAACAGTTGTTGATGTAACAACCTTCTCTCTTATTGAATCAATTGGTGGGTTAGTAACCTGTGCAAATAACTGTTTGAAATAATTAAACAGTGGCTGATGTTTGTTAGAAAGTACTGCAAGTGGTGTATCAATACCCATTGCTCCTGTCTGCTCTGTTCCATTAAGCGCCATAGGAAGTATTGAAGTCTTGAAGTCCTCGTATGTATAACCAAATGCTTTCTGGAGTCTTGCTCTTTCTTCCTTAGTATGAACAGGAACCTTCTTGTTAGGAATCTTTAAATCCTTAAGCTGTATAAGATTGCTGTCAAGCCACTCACCATATGGGTTCTTAGTTGCATATTCTTCCTTAAGCTTATCATCCTCTATAAGTTCACCCTTAACTGTATCTATAAGAAGCATTTTTCCAGGTCTTAATCTGTCCTTTAACTTAATTCTGCTCTCTGGGATTGGAAGTGCACCAACCTCTGAAGAAAGAATAAGATAACCATCGTTAGTGATATAATATCTTGAAGGACGAAGACCGTTACGGTCAAGCACTGCTCCAAAGTAGTCTCCATCTGTAAATGCGATAGAAGCCGGACCATCCCAAGGCTCCATCATTGTTGCATAATACTGGTAGAAATCCTTCTTCTCCTGTGCCATTGCACCATTGTTAATCCAAGGCTCAGGAATTGTAATCATAACAGCAAGTGGAAGCGGCATGCCGTTCATAACAAAGAACTCAAGTGTGTTATCTAACATTGCTGAATCTGAACCATTAGTATTAACAACCGGAGTAATCTTTGACATCTCATCTTCAAGATATGGAGATGTCATTGTCTCTTCTCTTGCTAACATTCTGTCGGCATTACCCTTGATAGTATTAATCTCTCCATTATGTACCATGAATCTGTTAGGATGAGCTCTCTCCCAGCTTGGGTTAGTGTTAGTTGAGAATCTTGAATGAACAAGTGCAATAGCTGACTCATAATCAGGATTTTCAAGGTCACCAAAGAACTGACGAAGCTGTCCTACAAGGAACATACCTTTGTATACAATCGTTCTGCTTGATAATGAACATACGTAAGTTGTATCTTCTGCTGTCTGCTCAAATACTCGTCTTGCAACATAAAGTCTTCTGTCGAACTCAATTCCTTTAGCTGCATTGGCAGGTCTTTTTACAAATCCCTGCATGATATATGGCATACAGTCAACTGCCTTTTTACCAAGGACATTAGGAAATGTTGGAACATCTCTCCAACCTAAGAACTCAAGTCCTTCCTTCTCAACAATGATTTCGAACATCTTCTTGGCTCTGTTTCTTGCCAGTTCATCCTGTGGGAAGAAAAACATTCCAACGCCATAATCGCGCTCATCTCCAAGCTCAATTCCTAATGGCTTTACGGCTTTCTTAAAGAATTTGTGTGATATCTGAAGAAGAATACCAACACCATCACCAGTCTTTCCTTCTGCATCTTTACCAGCTCTATGCTCAAGATTTTCTACAATGCTTAAAGCATCAGATACTGTCTGATGTGTCTTAATTCCATTAATACTTACAATAGCTCCGATACCACAGGCATCATGCTCAAGTTCAGATCTGTAAAGACCAGGCTGTTTGATTTCATTTCCCATAAGTCTAATCATCCTTTCGTATATTCTAAAGCTTTGCTTGCACATAATATACTCCTGTTTTATAGGTTTTGTAAATATTTTTTCATTCTAATTGTCTGATAATATAACTATTATCATATTTATTTGTAATTGTCTGATAATTATTAAAATTATCGCAGTATTGTTTCTTAAAACACATTGTTATCTACATTTATTATCATCTTATTTTTGTTTAATTTCTACTTGTTCTTAAGCAAAACAGCTAAATTGTATCTAAGTTGTGTCTGATTTTTACCTATCTGTATAAAATTAGTAAAAAAATAAAGTGACAAAACCCTGCATATTAATTTACAAGGTTTTATCACTTTATATTATTAATGATTATCTATTAGTTATTAGCAGGTACTCCTCCTATCAGGAAATCAACCGCTTTCTCCTTAACAGAAAACTTTATTTCTGTATGTTCTCCACCATATTCACCATCAAGTGTCCATGATACAGGCTGTGGTGATTCGAACCTTACAGAGCTGGTCTTCCATGTGCATACCCAGTCACATTTACTAAGGTCTTTAGTTATAAAAGCATTAATAAGCGACTGGACTGCTATAGGATTGTTAAGCTCTCTTATCAGGGTAACTTCAAATAATCCATCCTGCAGATTAACATCATTGCCGGTAAGATTCTTTATTCCACCAACTGAATCTGTATTGCTTATCATTCCATATACAAAATTGCCCTCAACATTCATCTCCTCAGAATATACACGCATATACTGTGATTTAATAGTTGATAAGCTTCTGACTGCTTCAATTACATAAGCCTGATGTCCAAGTATATTCTTAAGATTCTGTGGAGTTCCATAAGAAACCCTTGTAAACGCCCCAAATGCAGCAACATAATTAAATGAGCGTTCTCCATTTACAATTCCTACATCACAAGGAAAACGTTTACCCTTTGCTATATTAACAGCGGCCTTCGTCATATTTCTTGGAATTCCCAGACTCGCAGCAAAATCATTCGTTGTTCCACTAGGAATATACCCTATCGGCGGCTTCTCTCCTTTATACTTAAGAACAGCCGCAACCGTTTCATTAAGAGTACCATCTCCACCACTACATGTTATGACATCATACCTGCCTTCATTATCTAAAATGTGTTGATAGCCATCAAGCGGTGCCTTAGTCGGATATACAGTAATCTCATATCCAGCCTTAGAAAACACCTGTATTATCTTCATCAGCTGATTCTTAATCTGAGCTTTTCCTGAGTTTGGATTAAAAACAAACAGCATCTTCATCATAATCACCTGTCCCATTTATCACATAATGCATTAATCTGATCTGTAAACTTAGCCAGATCTTTATTCGTACCACCCTCATTGTGTGTAATAACTGTCATGAGGCGCTTTCCAGCAGCAACAAGTCTGTCAAATACAGTTTTACCACGCTGTGTACTCGTCGTTCTTCTAGTCTTTCTTTCCTTAACACCTTCAGAGATAACTCTGTCTGCAATAAGGTCATAACTTCCGCCTGTATATGGTGCCATGGCATCATAACCATATTCTTCTTTAAGGCATTCCGTAAACTCGTCACACACACTGTCTTCGCCATGCACAACAAACACCTTTTTAGGCTTTGTGTCAAATGCATTAATCCAACAAAGAAGCCCATCTTTATCAGCATGACCACTTGAACCCTTAAGCTGTACAATCTCTGCCTTTATCTGTATCGGTTCACCAAAAAGTTTAATCTCCTCTGCACCATCAACTATTATACGGCCTGTTGTTCCAACAGCCTGATAACCGACAAATACAATTGTACACTCTGGTCTCCACAAATTATGCTTCAGGTGATGTCTTATTCTTCCCGCTTCACACATACCTGATGAAGAAATAATAACCTTAGGATTAGGATCAAAGTTAATCTGCTTTGATTCATCACCCGTAGTTGCATACTTAAGTCCTGGAAATGAAAGCGGATTAATCCCCTTTCTTACAAGTTCTACTGCATCATCATCAAAGCAGCTCTCCACATTCTTAATAAATATGTTCGTCGCTTCAATAGCAAGTGGACTATCCATATATACATCAAAATCTCTGCCAACGAGATTATCTTCTTTAATCTTTCTTATGATATAAAGCAGTTCCTGAGTTCTTCCTACTGCAAAGGACGGAATAACAACATTACCGCCTCTTTCAAATGTTCTCTTAAATATATCAGTTAAATCTTCCACATAATTAGGAGTTCCTCCGTGGCTTCTGTTACCATAAGTTGACTCCATAACTACATAGTCGGCATCCCTGACATGCTTCGGGTCTTTAATTATCGGCTTGTTAATATTACCTATATCACCCGAAAACACAATCTTCTCTGTTACATCACCATTCTCTGTCTTCTCTGTTGCCCATACCTCAATACTTGCTGAACCAAGAAGATGTCCTACATCTGTAAATCTTATCTTAATTCCTTCTGCAATATCATATACCCTGTCATACTCACAGCCTACGAACTGCTTGCAGACATTAACTGCTGCATCCATATCATACAGTGGAACAAATTCCTTGAGTTTTCCTCCTGATCTGGCAGCCTTCCGGTTTCTCCATTCAGCTTCAAACATCTGAATATGTGCGCTGTCTCTTAACATTATCTCACACAGCTGTGCCGTAGCTGATGTTGAATACACCTGTCCCCTGAATCCATTCACATACATAAGAGGAATAAGACCTGAATGGTCAATGTGTGCATGCGTCAGCAATATGCAATCCACATCAGATGCTGCAATAGGAAGTTCCTGGTTTTCATATACATCATTGCCCTGTTCCATACCGCAGTCTACAAGAATATTAAGACCTGCCGCCTGTAAGAAATGACAGCTTCCTGTTACCTCATGATCCGCGCCTAAAAATGTTAGTTTCATAATATGCCTCATTTCCGCGTCAACGCTATTTTTTCACGATATTTCTGATGTAATTGTAACATTTTCCTATGTAAAATTAAATACAATCATATATAAAAATTGTATTAATTCTCTGTATATTCTATATCCGTAAATGTAACATCCGCATTTCTCGAAACGAAGAATCCTGCGTATACATGCTTAGGGTCTACGGCTGTCAGCTTAAAATCAAATCCGCCTGTTAAGAACTCCCCATCGCCTAATTTTACTGCATATCCGTCCGGATTAGACTTTATACATACTTCTACTGTATCACCCGGCTTAAGTTCTCTTCCTGTCACGCTTCCCTGCATAAGTTCGCTGTTCTTTCTTGCAAAACAGCTCCATGCCTGGTCTTTATAAGTAAGGTTAAGTGGTGCTGCCGCTACATAATCGCCAAGTACATCTGGCATTTTCTTATCAATATACATGTCATCTCTTACCATAAGCCCAAATGACACCTGATTGTTATAGAAATAATCATTAATTGTCATCTTAGCCTTAAGGGTAAAGTTCACATTTACAGGAATTTTCTTATAATACATTGCAATTCCGTCTGTAACAGCAGATATCTTGCCATCATTATTCTTAACCGCGATGTGTATTCCCCCTGGAACTTCTTCGAGTATATAATTATCAGATTCCGTTGGCAGAGTTGTAACATCACCGAATACTGTGCCTTTGAATCCATATGCATCTTTAAAGTTCTTACTGTCAGTAAGTTCATCGCTGAACACTACCGGCTTGTATGAAGCATTTTTTTCAAGATATCTGTTCTTGTCTGGAAGCGGTTCATCTGCCCTTATATTAACTATATTCTCTGAAAGTCCTGATATTCCAGCCTTTTCAAGCTCCTGCATAACAAGAAAAGCATTAACCCTGCCGCCCCATATATTAGTGTGTGTATTGTCAACACTTACTTCTTTATTAGATGGCCATGCGTGAAGATAAATTGTCTCTTCTGGTCCTAACTTATCATATAAAGCCTTTGTCTTTTCAGTCATATCAACACAGACGATTCCAAGGTCTCTTGCAAGGTCACGGACTGCCTGTGAATAATCCCCTCCCTTAAACTGTGCAGCGTCATCAGTTATGTGAAGCTCCTGCCTTGTCCACTCTCCTGTTGCAGTTCTTCTTACAATAGGTGTACACAGTATTGGTGTACATGAAACATCAAGTGCCGGCTTAATATAATTGTCATATAATGATGCTGCAAATGTGCCTTTCTTATCCCTGCCGCCTATCGGGCTTGTATATCTTCCTGCCTCAGTTTTCTCATCATTATGTCCAAATCCGATTATAAGAAAATCTCCTGCTTTCATGCCTGCAAGAAGCTCCTTATAATTCTCTTCCTTAGTAAAGCTTAAGCTGCTTCTTCCTGAAAGTGCAAGATTATTAACCTGCACCTTGCTGTTAAGATAACAGCCAAGCTTGGTTCCGTATCCATATCTTGGATAATAGTATTTGTCATCAAAAGAACTTAATGTTGAATCACCAACAACCCATAATGTACTCATCGTATGTCACCTCGTTTTAAATATATGTGTTATCATCAATATGTCTTATTAAGGTAGTTTTCGCGTAGGTGTTCCTCCATCGCAGCTATCTCTTTCTCGAACTCTCTGGCAGATATAAGCAGGCATCCCTGTCCTCTTATAATTACCTGTTCTACACCATCTGATGTTGCCACCGTTACATTATATTTCTTTCCATTCTCATGTGCAAATTTTTCTATATAATGGTCAGCAGTCTCTGCTGTCTTCGTAAATACAACATGAATATTATGAAAATCTATAAACTCCTCATCATGTCCAGGCACTCTGTATGCGTCAAATACCGCAATCAGTTCGCATCCCTTCATCGCCTGATAATTACACAGTATATCAAGCAGCCTGCCTCTTGCACTGTCAAGATTGACCTGTGCAAGCTCTGATAGCTCCTTAAATGCATGTATTATATTATATCCGTCAACAAGAAGAAAACTCTTCTTATCTGGATTATATTCAGGTGCTTTAGGAGGGTTTTTAACATTGGCATTACCGCCTGTAACATATCTTCCAACTGCTGTGTCAGCTTTTCTTTTCGATAACTTTCTTCTTTCATTATCGCCTCTGCTGTTAGAAAAATATGTTTCGTTCAAGATTCTGTCTACCTCGTCTGTTCCAATCCACTCGTCAGACACTGTTCTTGAAGCCTGCTTTGCCGTAAGCTTGACCTCCCTGTCAGACTGTCCACCGGCAACCCCGGAATCCGTCACGGCTATCTCGACATGTGCATGCTCTCTTACTTCATTCCACGGCACAACATATCCCGAACCTCCTGCACAGAATACTGAATCTACCGGATTTCTTGTATCACGCTCAGGCTCATAGCCGAATTTTTCAATAACCTCTTCTGTATTATGGCATGGTCTGTAGCCTGCCATCTTAAGAGCAAGTCTGCCTGTTCCCTTGGTATAGGCATTAACCTCTGCCTGATAGTTGCCAATCACTGAAACCGGACCTTCACCTGTGATAACAACATTATCACCATTAGTCTCCTGCATGTTAAATGCTGCACCCATTCTCTCGAAGTCGGTCATTGCCCTGCCAACATAATCTCTCTTTACCTCAAGTGAAAATGCGTAGAATGGCTCTAACAATACTGATTCTGCCTGCATAAGCCCCTGCCTTACAGCTCTGTAGGTTGCCTGCCTGAAATCTCCGCCTTCCGTATGCTTTGGATGCGCCCTTCCTGCAACCAGCGTAATCTTCATGTCCGTAAGTTCAGAACCTGTAAGCACTCCTCTATGCATTTTTTCACACAAATGTGTATACACAAGCCTCTGCCAGTTCTTATCAAGTATATCCTCACTGCAATGACATTCGTATCTCATGCCGCTTCCCGGCTCACCCGGTTCAAGCAGCAGATGAACCTCCGCATAATGTCTTAAAGGCTCGAAATGTCCGATTCCATATGCCTTATTCTTAATTGTCTCTTTATATACAATGCTCCCTTCACCAAATGTTACATCTACGCCAAATCTTGTTTTGATAATATTGGTCAGCACCTCAATAAGCACCGGACCCATTACGCTTACATGTATTTCTTTGAAGTTCTCGTCCCATTCAACATGAAGCTCAGGTTCTTCCTCCTCAAGTGTACGAAGCTTTGAAAGAAGTGCCACCGGATCTGTCCCTGCCGGAAGATTAAGCTTGTAATTAAGTACCGGCTCAAGCACAGGTATATTATCCTCTCCGCCTGCTCCAATAAACTGACCTGCCTTAGTCTCTGAAAGTCCTGTCACTGCACAGACAGTTCCGGCAATTGCTTCATTAATGCTTGTAAACTTATCTCCTGCATATACTCTTATCTGGTTGACTTTTTCATTGCCAATAAGCATTTTTGATTTTAAAGAACCTCCGCATACTTTAAGATGTGTAAGTCTTTCTCCTCTGTCATCTCTTGTAATCTTATACACCTTTGCCGAGAACTCTTCTCCGTAATCAGGACAGCTTACATATGTATCAATTCCATTTATAAGTTCCTCAACTCCGTTCATTCTGAGTGCCGAACCAAAATATACAGGAAACATTTTTCTTTCCATAATCATGCGGCTCATAAGGGCATCATCAACATGTGCAGATTCAAGAAACTGCTCAAGCGCCTCTTCATGGCACATTGCAACTTCTTCGTAATCTATATTATTAAAATCCACGCATGACTCTGACAGCCTGTTCTTTAGCTGCTCCATAATTCTTGCCCTGTTCGTTCCCTGCTGGTCCATCTTATTGACAAATATAAATACCGGAATTCCAAGTCTTTTAAGCAGACTCCACAAAGTCTCTGTATGTCCCTGTACTCCGTCCATTCCGCTTATTACAAGAACTGCCGCATCAAGCACCCACAGCGTTCTCTCTGTCTCAGCCGAGAAATCAACATGCCCTGGTGTATCAAGCAGCGTGTATGAACTTCCGTTATAATTATAAGCCGCCTGCTTTGAGAATATAGTGATTCCTCTTGCTCTCTCCATATCCCCTGTATCAAGAAATGTATCCTGATTATCAACTCGTCCTAATTTTCTTATGCTTCCCGCACTATATAGTATCGCTTCTGACAGCGTCGTCTTTCCTGCATCAACATGTGCCAGCATGCCGATTGTTATCGGATTACCATGTGCCATATCATTTCCTTTCTCCAAGTTTTATTCCATGCCTTCTTTAAGCCATCTCGCAATATTGGTAAAATCAATCTTAAGTTCTCCATTATATATATTCACCGGTACCGGCTTATCAAATCCATATATCACCGGATACACATCACTCTCAAAGAAATACACAAGAACCTTCTCCTGCGCAAAGTCCAGTATCCAGTATTCACGCACTCCAGCCTCAATATACTTGGAAAGCTTCAATGCATAATCCTTCTTCTTGGTAGACGAAGAAACGACCTCCACAACAAAATCCGGTGCACCATATATACCAAATCTCTTAATCTTAGATGTATCGCATACTATTCCTACGTCCGGCTGAACCATAGTCCTTTCATCACAATCAAGCTGTACATCTACAGGTGCTATAAATGGACGGCAGTTTCCACCATGTTCCATAATATAATTAGCAATCTGCCTGTGAATCTCTCCACCAATTGACTGATGTCCGAAAGTAGGCGAAGCCATATCGTAAAAGTATCCGTCAATCAGCTCCACTCTCTGTTCATCAGGCAGTGCCCTGTAATCATCAATAGTGTATTCACCATTCTTTCTTGCCTTATATAATCCACCCGGCTCCCTTACTTCCAACTGTTCATTAAAAACCTGTTCCAGTGCTGTAAGAGTATCATATCGCGGACTCTCTGTTTCCCCAGAAAAAATCTTCTGCACTGTTCCCAGAGGCACCCCAGACAATTCAGCTATCTTGGCATATGAATATCCTTTTTCCTTCTTCTTCTCTTTCATCTCATTAATTGTCATATAACCCTCTCCAATCAAAACATGAGTATCCGCACATGATTAAATATAATTTCTATACTCATTATAAGAGTTGTATATCCATTAGTCAACCAAAATATAGTAAATAAATACCCGTTTTATAACCGTTTTATCTCCATACTTACTGGTTGAAACTTAAATGATGTTAAATATCGCACTTGAGCTTAGCTTACTCACCACATGATTATTCAATAACCTACCAGATTGCCTTATCATCATAATTTCGTAGGTCATTTTTGCACTAAAAAAGAGTTTTATATTCTAAAAAACATACTAAATGACTCAAGTTCCATTAAATAGTAGGTTATTTCTTGGATTTTTCGTTGCGAATTGCTTGAAAAGCAGAAAAAACACCTACTAATCATGCGTAAAATGCAGTTATAGTAGGTGTTGGTATAGAAATTATTAAGGATTATTCAACACGCCCATAAAGCTTGCAAGATTAACATCTACAATAGTAACCTGAAATTATATACTCTGATGGTTTAAATGTTTTTATGCCTTTTTTTGAAAAGAATACCTTAGGCAGCATTTTATTAGGTCCAGGAAGCAGATTGTATACCATTTTCTTATAATCAGCATCACTCTTTCTATCCCCACTGCCCTAAATTATCTTTTTATCAGGCTTACTTTTTGCGTTAAAAACTGCAAGAAAATACTTGTCATCTACAAAGCAGAAATTATTTAAGGTTATTCAAACTTCTTAACACAGCTATATACAAGGGGATCTACAAAGTAGAAATTATTTAAGGTTATTCAAACTTATCATCTCCCAGTGGCGTTACTTCATCTACAAAGTAGAAATTATTTAAGGTTATTCAAACTATGAAACGGTTGTTAAGCGTGCGAATATCTACAAAGTAGAAATTATTTAAGGTTATTCAAACACACAGTGACGAATGTAGCGGATCTATCTACAAAGTAGAAATTATTTAAAGTTATTCAAACACATGTAAATGTTTTCTGATGAAGTTAGAATCTACAAAGTAGAAATTATTTAAGGTTATTCAAACTCTTAATTCGTCAAATTAAACAAATTATTAAGCATATAACCTTAAAAAAACAATTTATTTGTGTATTTTTTCATATTTTATTGAATAACCTTTAAATAATACTTTATCAAAGCCCATGTTTGCATCATGTAATAATAATAAAATCTTTTTCATCATTTCTTGCATATCCAAACCTTAGTACTTCACAACTTGAAGATAATTTAAAGATCATAACACTGTCTTCCTGACTAAATCTCTTCTCATACTTATTCTTCAAATCACTGATTATATTATCTAATATTCTAGTGCTATTGTCAATTTCAAAAACCGAATACTGTATCCTGTGACCGAATTTAGACAAATATTTTGCAAAATTTGTTCTTAATTTATCATCCGAAATATCGTAACTTACTATTATCATTTTCACCTCTAATGAATTATAAACACAGGTATCTCACTTACACTTTTTCTTTTCATAAAAAATCTATAATATTGTTGAATGTATAAAAATATATCATCTTTATATTCCAATATTGCATTCATTAAGAACTGTATATATTGCGGATTAGACTTATATTTTAAGCACCATCTATTATTAATAACTTCGAAATCATTTTCTTTACATTGTCCAAGATTTATTGATTTTCTTACCTGATAATCAACAACCGGTCTTATTGGTTCCATCAAGTCACAAACCAATGATTTTCTCATGTAAAAGCATTTATGAAATACCCCGTAATATGTGTCAAATCCATAAACCTGCAATATGGCATCCACAATATTAAACAGCATGGTATGTAAGATTGTCCTGACTTCCATATAACTTATGAAAATATATAGAAGCCGGACAAAATATAAAATCATTTAAGTTAGAAATACTTATGATATCATCCATTATTCATATCTTTTATTCTGTATAAAATCCAACCATTCAGCATGAGGTAATTTCAGGCAGTTCCTGTCAAAACCATCTTCTGTCCACTCAGACTTTATCTTTAACACCTCATATAATCCCTTAAGTGCTATACAATATGCACCATTTGCATCTGCATCTTTTGGCATCTTGCATTCTTTATCATCTGATTCTTTATAATTATCTGAGTCAAAAAATTCTCCTTCATCATTGATTACAGGTGATATTATTTTATCGTAGCTTATTCCCTTCTCCTGTTCCTCAGCTTCAGTATAACTATTTCTCATCTGAACTGTAAGTTTATATAAAGATAACAGTTGTGCAAAGAATTCAGAATTTTTATCTTCATACATCTTCTCCATATCTATCCTTACATCATGTCCATCAGCATAATTAATTTCATTATCTTCTAATAATAATTTTATTGTTTCTGTAAGATTTATTGATTTTGTTTTGCCTGTTCTCCTTGCATTGTTGAATTCACTCTGCAGTCTCTCACCATTGGTATATACTGTCCATTGTGTCTTACCCATGGTAATGTTGTAGGTATCAAAATTATTATAATCAAATCCAAAACTGAACATGTCTTTTTCGGCACAATATCTTATTTCATCAAATTGCATAAAGAACTGTTTTCTCGAAGCATTTGTTGAAATGCTCTTAAAATTAAATGCACTGATAAATCCGGTTGACGGATCTATTTTTGATGTAAATGCAGCAGGTACATAAAATATTACACCACATTGTTTCCCAAGATTTTTTATATTATCTGGTACATATGTCAATTGATATCCTTTTAACAGTCCCCCTGGTTCATCTACAGATTTTCCTTTAGAAGCGAAATAATTCAGCTTATTAATAAGCATACTCTCGAACTTCTGGTATACCTGTCGTTCAACTTTAAAACGACCTCGCTTAAATCCATAATTCAAATCTTCCATAGCAATTATTGCATTATACTCAACCATAAGCATTGCTATCTCATGAACTACCCCTGAAATATATCCTTCTTTCAACTCTTTAATATTTCCTATAGATTTCCAGTTCTTTCTCGCATATTCTCTGGTCTTTTCCTTCTCAACCAGCTTCTTCTTATAATCATAATTATTCAATATATTATAACTTTTCTGTTTAACGATATTTCCATGAGAATCTATAACAGAAATATATATAAGATTACGCTCACCCCTGTCAATTCCAATAACATGCATATCATCATTTTGTGCTATATATTTTACAGCCATATCATTTACATTATTTCGTGCTGTCACTTTATAGTTAATAGTAATTGGCGTATGTATAAAATATTTATCAACTGTATATCTGTAATCTTTAACAATATCCTTTTGGGCAGTCCTGACCTCTACTTTATCAAGATATTCCTTTGCAGCTTCTGACAAGTCATTTTCTTTAATATATCCATTATACATTTTATAAATTTCATTATATATATCATCTGGAATCGGTATTCTTACAACATCACCATTATCAAGCTGATTTTTATATGTCTTATTAACTAATACAGAATCTTTTTTATGCTTAACTGGATTTTTTACGCTTGCCCTTCTATAAAACAATTCAGCCTGTCCATTTAATTTAATAATGATATCCTTAAGATTTTCTTCACTAAAAATGTTCTTGAAATACATAGTGTGAAGATTTTCTTTTCCTGTACTGTTCTCTGCGAAGTCCTTATTATAAATCTGAAATAAATATATCTTGCTTTCCTCATCAAGCTTATTAATATCAGCTTCACTTATATAAGTCCAGTCAATTCTATACCCCTGCATTTCAACTTCACGGTAGAATTCACTTATATCGTTATAACTATCAGTTGCAGAGAATTTAAATTCATATTTTCTCCATTCCGCATGTTTCTCTATGCTGTTCTTAAAATAATCAATTAAATCCCTACAAAAACTGATATCAAAATTCTCACTTGTCTTAATATGTTTGTGTGCATTATAACCGGAAATTATATAATCAGATGGCTTAAATGTTTCTATTCCTTTCTTTGATAAGAACACTTTAGGAAGCATTTTATTTGCCCCCGGCAACAGATTATATACCATCTTCTTATAATCATTATCGTTCTTTTTATCAGAATTTCCCTGTATAATCTTTTTATCAGGTTTATTTTTAGCATTAAAAATTGCCAGATAATACTTATTATCTCTTATTAAAATTATTGCATTATTATCAAACTCTTTACTCTGCGACCAACCATTAGCAAGTGTAGGACTTTGAAAATTAAGTTTTATTTTCTTAGAATTGTATGGTTTCTGTGTAACGTAATTTCTCACCCTGTTATATAATGGCACTATATTTTCTAATATATTATAGATATCGTCTATATCTGAATAAAACATTTCATCTCTATCCAGTACTTCATCAACAATAAATGCCTTTGCCCAATGATACATGTTCATATACATATCAAGCCTTTTCTTCATTTCATCAGCTTTTTCTTCGCTCTCAATCAGACTTATATGATCATCGTATTCCAAATGTGCTGTTTCTGTATCAGTTATTATATTACTAATTTCCCTTATATATTGCTTAGCATTAGAATTTTTAAATTCATTTCGTTCTTTTTCATCTATATATTTCTCAACTAAATCATTAACATCATTAATACTCTTATATTTATCTTCTTTTACAGCTTTTTTAACTTTTCCTTCTTTAGACTTACCTTTTGCATGTATATTTTCATTATAAAAATTTTCAACGCAGCCTGTAATTAAATTCCAGTTACCACTTATAAAACATGATAATGTCTCATAAAAATCTTTTGATATATATATTCTTTTCTCATCTAATTCATCATATTTATTAACGATATCTTTCAGTTTTCCAATTATATTGCCTTTTTCTGTTTCATCAATAAACGCATTAACAGCATTATATACGCTCATATCATCTTCAAACATTTTAGGTACTTCAAATGAAGTTGATGTATACGCAAGGATTTGCTTATGCAGCTTACGCATTTTGAATAAATTATAATTATTCTTTGTCTGCTGGCAATAAAGATTCATATGTGCATTAACCACACCACATATTTCATTGTAAAAGTCTATTCCTGACTGAATTAATACCATGTTATAAAAATCCGGATTAAATATCTGATTCAATTCCCAATCACCCATTTTATCCTGATTATTTTTTTCAATTACTTCTATTTCATCCAATGCCTTTTCTGAGATTTTCTTATATGATGTCATATTAGCAAGAAAAATCAAAGAATTTTCATGCACAATTCTATAAGCTATAGATGTAGAAACAGCCTCTTTAGTAAATACATTTTTTCTCTTTTCAAAAAAATCCGTAAAATATGTGCTAAAACCATTAAACAATGCTAATGTTTCCAGTTTGCCAGCTTTGTCTTTAACATCATATTGATTATAATTTTTAATAAAATCTGGCAGTATCTCTTTCAAAAGCTTTGCGTTAAATATATTTTTGTAATTAGAATCTGATTGCAGATGTGTGCATATCTGTTCTCTCATTTTGCTCTGCTCTTTTTCTAATGCTTTCTTATTATCTTTTGATGGACTTGACTGAACCAAATTCATTAATTCAAAAAGCAGAGTAAAATCTAGATCAGTTACACCTGATAATGATTTATCTATATATTCTCTATAATAATCATCCATTATATTTTTTAACTCTGTGCTTTTCTCTTGTCTTAACTCATCTTCCTGGATAAGTCCATTCTGTATTATATGCTCCTGTGTATGCCCAACAGGTCTTAATTCATTCCTTAGTGTCTTTGCTACTGGTATAACCCCCACAAACTCTCTGTAAACTATGCTACGATTTCCATTCATATAAATATCCTCCTTTACTATGTTCAATTTTTATAAAGTGATGTAATATATACTCGATTATATTTAAAAAAATAACGCTTCCTATGCGTTACCTTTTAACAAATCACTTTAATCTACCTAAAAGTAGAAATTAATTTTATTATATTAACTTCTTATATATCCGTCAATATTATTCTTTAAATATATTTTATAGATTATATTGACATATTCTCTCTGTATTGTTATTATATATTACACATTGGTGCATCATTTTATATTTTAACTATATCTCACATATGAAACATTTAAGAAAGGCGACATATGAATAATAGCAACCGCACTACTCACCAGAAAGATGTCTCCCTTAAGACTTTCTGGCGTGATAATGAACATTTTGCAGATCTTTTCAATGCTACTGTCTTTAATGGTAAACAGGTGCTTAAACCTGACAAACTTACAGAAATGGACACTGATGTCTCTGCTACAATTCATTCCAAAAGTTACAATGAATCTATTACCAGAAACAGAGATGTAGTAAAGAAGATGTCTGATGGCGTTGAGTTCAATATTCTTGGTCTTGAGATTCAAGACAAGACCCATTATGCCATGCCTCTAAGAACTATGACTTATGATGCACTCGGCTACATAAAAGAATATAATGATATCAAAAAACATCATAAGCTGAATAAAGATTCTTTCAGTTCTCATGAAGAATTTCTTTCTGGAATTAACAAGTCTGACCGTTTCCACCCTATAATAACGCTCGTTCTTTACTATGGTGAGTCGTTATGGGATGGTCCTACCTGCCTGTCTGACATGATGATTTCCATGCCTGATAATATCAAGGCTTACTTCTCCGACTATAAGTTAAATCTGGTTCAGATACTTGATTCTGATAAATATACATTTTATAATGAAGATGTAAGAGATGTGTTTAATATTATAAGGAACATATATAATGATGATTTCGATTCAATATATCGTGAATATGAATCCCGCAATGTAGATATTGATGTAATGGAACTGATATGTAACATAACCTCAGTTCCAAAGCTTATGGACTTATGTACAGATACTGAACAAGGAGGGACTGTCAATATGTGTGAAGCAATGAAACGATTTCAGGCTGAATGTGAAAGCAAAGGTATGAAAGAAGGTATCGATTCCGAAAAAGTCAACTCTATCATCTCCATGCTAGAATTCGGCATAACCAAAGAACAGATATTAACCAAGTACACTAAAGAGGATTTAGAAAGAGCAGAAGCTGCTATCGCTAATGAGAACTAACACCATACTAATAATATTAAAGCCAGTTAATCTAGCAATTAAGATTAACTGGCTTATTTTATCTGATACTTTTATAGATTTCTGGTCTTCTGTCCCTGAACAGGCCCCAGCTCACGCGAAGGTCGGCATCTGCGTCAAGGTCGGATTCCCCATAGACAATTTCTTCCTTGTCTCTTGATGCATGTGTCACTATCTCGCCTGTTGCATCTGTTACAAATGAAGAACCATAGAATACAAGTGATGATTCCTGATGACCGTTGGCTTCAGACGGTGTAACCTTCTCCTCACCGATACGGTTGGCAGCTACTACAGGAACTATATTGCACGCTGAATGTCCCTGCATACATCTTCTCCAGTGCGGCATGCTGTCAACCTCAAGAATCGGCTCTGAGCCAATCGCTGTCGGATAGAAAAGGATTTCTGCTCCCTGTACCGCCATTCCTCTGGCTGTCTCTGGAAACCACTGATCCCAGCATATTCCTACTCCAATTCTCGCATATCTTGTATCCCACACCTTAAAACCTGTATCTCCCGGTGTGAAATAGAACTTTTCCTGATAATAATGGTCATCAGGAATATGTGTTTTTCTGTATATTCCAAGAACACTTCCATCTGCGTCAATAACTGCAACAGTATTATAGAACACATTTATATCTCTTTCATAAAAGCTTATTGGAAGCACAACCTGTAACTCGGCTGCCACTTTCTGAAAATGTTTCACAGCCGGATTGTCATCAACAGGTGTTGCAAATGCGTAATAATCATAATTTCTCTCCTGACAGAAATACTGTCTTTCAAAGAGTTCAGGAAGCAGTATTATCTGTGCACCGTTAGCTGCCGCTTCACGAACCATTTTATCAGCCTTTGCAATGTTCTCTTCTACCGACCGTGAACACTGCATCTGTATACCTGCATACTTTACATTTCTCACACTATTTTACCTCCGGAATCTGTTGTGTAATACAGTGGATATTACCTCCACCGACTATTATATCTCGCGCATATATCCCAACTATCTTTCTGTCTGGAAATGCTTCTTTAAGCACATTTATTGCAAGGCTGTCCGCCTCGTCATCAAATTGCGGCACTATGACTGAGTCATTGGCAATATAGAAATTAACATAAGACGCAGCAAGACGCTCGCCTGCTTCTCTCATGTCCTCGCCTTCCTCAAATTCAAAGCCATTAAGTTCTTCCTCAGTTATGCACACCGGTTTCTTAGGAATAAGCATTTTTCTTACTTTAATGTGTCTTCCTTTGGCGTCAGTTACATTCTCAAGAACAGAAAGACAAGCCTTGCTCATCTCATACTGCGGGTCATTCTCATCATCTGTCCATGCAAGCACGACCTCTGCGGGTGCTGTAAATGCGCATACATTATCCACATGTTCGTTAGTCTCATCATTATATATTCCACATGGAAGCCAGATTATCTTGCTTACATTGCAGTACTGCTTTAATTTATCCTCAATCTGTTCCCTGCTAAGCTGTGGATTTCTTCCCTTACTCAACAGACAGCTTTCAGTAACAAGCATTGTTCCTTCGCCATCTGTATGTATTGAACCACCTTCAAGAACAAATGGTGCTGCATTATATCCCTGACAGCCAAGATAAGACATAAACTGTCCGGCTACAAGGTTGTCATTGTCCCAGTCCGCGTACAGTCCGTCATATGTTCCGCCCCACGCATTAAATTCCCAATTAATTCCACGCAAATCACGCACTTCATATGGTGTATCCACATTTCCACTCACAACGAATGTAGGACCTGTATCTCTTGCCCATGCATCGTCTGTATCCATGACTACAAGCCTGACCGTTTCCGGGAGCATCTTTGCTGCTTCCTCTTTTCTACCTTCTGATACAATCATGTATACCTGCTCGCTTTCACTGATTACAGACGCTATCTGTGCAAATGCTTTCTTAGCCGCCTTTGCTCCATAAGCCCAGGAACCCGGTCTTTCTGGCCATATCATAATGCAGCCCTGATGTCTTTCAAATTCAGCAGGCATGCGAAAACCATCTGCTGCCGGAGTACTGTTAATATAATCCATATCTATAATCTCCCTTTGAAATCTTCATAGCCAAAATGCTTCCATACCTTACATTCTCCATCACTATCCATAATTACAATATCCGGCAGTGGGATTCCGTTAAATGTATTGTTCTTAACCATTGAATATATAGCCATATCTTCAAATACGAGTCTGTCCCCGACATTGATTTCCCTGCCGAATTGATAATCACCTATGATATCTCCTGCAAGACATGTATAAGATGACAGTCTGTATCTGTATCTTCCATTCTTCGCCGGTTTCCATATACCTTCTTTTACGTCCATATCAAAATCAATCTCTATGTCCTTATCAATTCCATACTCATCTTCCATGTCCGATATTTTCAATCCACCACGAAGAGGCGGTGTATATGGCATTTCCAGTACATCTGGCATATGACATGCTGCAGATGCATCAAGTATAAGAGTTGTTATTCCATTTTCGACCTTATCAAGCACTGTAGTCACAAGATATCCTGCATTAAGTGCAACAGCTTCCCCCGGTTCAACATACACCTGTACATCATATTTCCTTCTTACATGACTGATACATTTTTCAAGAGTTTCAATGTCGTAATCTTCACGGGTTATATGATGTCCGCCGCCGAAATTAACCCACTTCATATCTTTCATGAGAAATCCGAATTTCTCTTCAACAACTCTTAAGGTTTCCGCCAAGTCGTCTGAATTCTGTTCACATAATGTATGAAAATGTATTCCTTCCATGCCAGATAACACATCCGGTTCTTCCTTAAGAGCGGCTTTCAGGTTCTTAAGAGTAACTCCAAGTCTGCTGCCCGGCGCGCATGGGTCATATATTGCATGGTCACCCTGTGTAGAAAACTCTGGATTAACACGAAGTCCAAAGCTTACTCCCGCCGCAATACATCTGGCTTTATGCTTCTTTAACTGTGAAACTGAGTTAAAGACAACATGGTCACATATATTTACAAGCTCATCCATATCCTCATCAGTAAATGCCGGTGCAAATACATGATTTTCTTTTCCCATACACTCAGCACCAAGTCTGGCTTCATATATTCCACTTGCCGTAGTTCCGCTTATATATTTCCCAATCAGCGGATATTCTGCATATGCTGAAAATGCTTTCTGTGCCAGCAGTATGTGGCAACCGGTATCTTCTTCTACTTTATGAAGTATCTCAAGATTATGAATAAGCATTTTTTCATCTATTACATATGCCGGTGTCTTTAACTCATCAAATCTCATAATTAACCTCTCTTTTTAGTCTACTAAAACAGGATTTTCATCGACAACCCATGGAAGACCGTACTTATTAAGCGCATCCATGTATGGATCCGGATCAAATTCATCTGTTGTGAATACTCCCGGCTTATTCCAGAGTCCCTTTGCAACAAGCATTGTACCAATCATAGCAGGTACGCCTGTTGTATATGAAATAGCCTGTGAACCTACCTCGCGGTAACATTCCTGATGGTCGCACACATTGTAAATATATACCTTCTTCTCCTTGCCGTCTTTGATACCTGTGAAGATACAGCCGATATTAGTCTTACCTACTGTTCTTGGTCCAAGTGAAGCAGGGTCTGGAAGAAGTGCCTTTAAGAACTGGATTGGAACAATCTCCTGTCCGTTGAATTCAACCGGGTCAGTTCTTAACATTCCGACATTCTCAAGGCATTTCATATGTGTAAGATAGCTCTGTCCAAATGTCATGAAGAAACGTATTCTCTTAACATGCGGAATATTAGCAGCAAGTGCCTCTATTTCCTCATGGTGAAGCAGGTACATATCCTTCATTCCTACTCCCTCAAAATTGTACTCTCTCTTTATTGACATAGCAGGAATCTCAACCCAGTGACCATCCTCCCAGTATGAGCCTGGTGCTGATACCTCACGAAGATTAATCTCCGGGTTAAAGTTAGTTGCAAACGGATATCCATGGTCGCCGCCGTTGCAGTCTAATATATCAATTGTATGTATCTCATCAAAATAGTGTTTCTGTGCATAAGCTGTGAATACGCTTGTTACACCCGGGTCAAAACCAGTTCCTAAAAGTGCTGTAATTCCGGCTTCTTTATATTTTTCTCTGTAAGCCCACTGCCATGAGTAGTCAAAATATGCTGTAAATCCAAGACGCTTGCATCTCTCCTCATATACCTTTCTCCACTCAGGATTGTCTGTATCCTCACACTCATAATTAGCAGTATCAACATAAGGAACTTTACATGCAAGACATGCATCCATAATCGTAAGGTCCTGATATGGAAGTGCCACATTAAGAACTACATCCGGCTTGAATTCATTGATAAGCGCAATAACCTCATCTGTGTTGTCAGCATCAACCTTTGCTGTTGTGATGTTAGTACTTGTCTTACCCTTCAATTCGTCTGCTAATTTGTCACATTTGCTCACTGTTCTGCTCGCTATGCACAGGTCTGAAAACACCTCGCTCACCTGACATATCTTGTGGATTGCTACTGAAGCAACTCCTCCGCAACCAATTACTAATACTCTGCTCATCTTTCTTCCTCCTGTTCTAATAATTCTTCAACATACTTTGGCAGCATGAATGCACCTGTATGAAGATTAGTTGTGTAATATTCTGTATGTATATTTCTTCTCTTCCACTCTGCCGGCTTGAAATCCTTAAGCGGATGATATTTCTTTGACGCAAATCCAAACAGCCAGTATCCTGACGGACTTGTTGGTATATGTGCCTGATACACGCGGCTTATTGGAAATGTGTGGAACACCTTCCTGTGCATGCTTCTGCATGCATCCTCATCCTCATCATAGAAAGGACTTCCATGCTGGTACACAAGTATTCCATTCTCCTTAAGCGCCTTATAACAGTTACCGTAGAATTCTCTTGTAAACAGTCCCTCACTCGCACCAAACGGGTCTGTTGCATCATTAATTATAAGGTCATACATATCCTGCTTGGAGCGTAAGAACCTTAATGCATCTGAATTATAAATGTGTACTCTCTCATCTTCTAATCCTGATGCCGTCTCTGGAAAATACTCCCTACACACATCAACAAACATGTTGTCCTGTTCAACTATGTCAATATTTTCGATATTGTCATACTGCAACAGTTCCTTTGATACACCTCCGTCACCGCCACCGATTATCAATACATTTTTAACATCTGGATGGACTGACATTGGCACATGCACCACCATCTCGTTATAGATGAAACAATCCTGTTCTGAAAATATAACACTTCCATTAAGTGTCAGGAATTTTCCGAACTCTGGCGACTGAAATACATCTATTCTCTGATAGTCGCTCTCGCCAGAAAACAGTTGTTTTCCAACCCTGATATCAAACTTCACATGTGGTGAATGAAGTTCTGAAAACCAAAATTCCATAGAAACTTTCTCCCTTCTATATTTGACCGATTGAACAAATCGGACATTTACATTCTTAATACATTCAGTGTCTGCAATGTTGAATCTTCCATTCCCTGCATTGAACAGCCCTTCTCTACTGAATACTGAATATAGTCTATTATCTCGTCTGTGATTTCTTCACCCGGCGCAAGTATAGGAATTCCTGGCGGATATGCCATTACGAACTCCCCTGATATATGTCCTGCTGCCTCACGGATTGGAACTTTAATCTTATCGGCATAGAAGGCTTCCTGTGGTGAAGCAAGTACCCTTGGAAGCAGCATTTGTCTGTCTACTTCAAAGCGTTTTTCTTCTTTTGAATACAGACGGCTGATTTCAGCCAATGCTCCGACAAGTCTTTCTATATCCTGTATTCTGTCACCAATTGATATGTACGCCATTATATTTCCAATGTCGCCGAATTCTATCTGGATATCATACTCATCTCTTAAGATATCATACACCTCAATTCCATCAAGTCCGATATCCCTTGTATAAACACAAAGCTTGGTAACATCATAATCATAGACTGTTCCACCATTAATCAGTTCTTTTCCGTATGCATAATAACCGCCTACCATATTAATCTCATCTCTTGCATACTGTGCCCACTCGCTCACCTTTGCAAATGACTGTCTGCCGCGCAGGGCAAGATTTCTTCTTGATATATCAAGGCTTGTCATAAGAAGATATGACGCGCTCGTTGTCTGCGTAATATTAATAATTGTCTGTACATAATCAGCATTCATACCATTATTGGTAAGAAGGATTGAACTCTGCGTAAGCGAACCGCCTGACTTATGCATTGATATTGCTGCAAGGTCTGCTCCTGCTTTCATTGAATTCATAGGAAGGTTGTCACCAAAATACAGATGCGTTCCATGTGCCTCATCAGCAAGCACCTTAAGTCCATATGAATGTGCTATATCACATATTCCTTTAATGTCTGAACAGATTCCATAATATGTAGGATTGTTCACCAAAACCGCCACCGCATTCGGATGCTCCTGTATTGTCTTTTCAACCTGCTGCACAGTTACTCCTAGCACTATTCCAAGCTTTGCATTAATTTCTGTATTAAGATAAACAGGAATCGCACCACACAGAATCAATGCATTAATTACGCTTTTATGCACATTTCTTGGAACGATAATCTCATCTCCAGCCTTACATACAGATAACACCATGTTCTGTACTGCCTGCGTTGTTCCTCCTACCATGAAAAATGCGTGTTCTGCCCCAAATGCTTCTGCTGTGAGCTCCTCTGCCTCCTTGATAACAGAAACAGGGTGGCACAGGTTATCAAGTGGCTTCATTGAATTAACATCTATTCCAACACATCTTTCTCCAAGTAAATCTACCAGTTCTGGGTTGCCCCTTCCTCTCTTATGTCCCGGAACATCAAACGGAACAATTCTTTTCTTTCTGAATTTCTCAATTGCTTCGTAAAGCGGCGCACTCGCCTGTCTTTTTAAGTCCATAATCTCCCCCTGTTCTCATTGCTGCCTATGCTTCTATTCTCATCGCTGCTCGCGCTCGCAGCTTTATTCCAGAGCTGCGCTCTGTCATTGTCGCGGCGCTCCTCGAATATCCGTGAAGAAATCCCAATTCATGCAAGCATGATTGTGATTTTTCACTTCTATTCTCATCGCTGCTCGCGCAAAAAGGCGTGATTGATTTAAAATCAATCACGCCTGTATAATCATATTCTATCTTCTTTTTGATTACTGTATTGCCAAATACAGAAAATCTGACCTTTCAGAGTTTATCCAAGTAAGTCACTGTTACCGCTCTTATTGACCGTTTCACAAGATGATATGCTCTCTCGCATGATAATTTTAAAATCAACTTATAAAATTTGAGCTTCTAACTCAATCAATAATGTGTGCCCTCGTCACACTCGGCAACCGACCCGCCCGTCCGCAAGGCTTAACATGTAAACATGTGGTCTGTATTTACGATATCTTTTTATATCCAAAATACCTTTAAAATATAATATAACTGTCTGCTGGTGTCAATAACATTTTTTATATTTACCCCATATTTTACCTGAACTTTTCGGATATATTACATTATTAACCCTGAAACCTAAAGACATTATTTCCTTTTTATTTGTTACCATACAACTTCCGTGCCACCGCAAATGCTTCCTCAGGAATCCCCATTTCTCTATACATTTCCTTCCAGTCTTCTGTAAGTTGTCCTTTTAATTCAAGCTGTGTTTTCCTGTTTATACCCGAAAATACCCCAAACCATTTACGGACATCCGGATTGCTTTTGTAAAAGCTGCCACCCTCACGCTTTATCTGCATGTCCATAACTGCTGTTATCTGTAACATAAGATGCAATTCACCGGTTACATCAGACGCCTCCATGAGAACATCAGGTCTTTTATTGTAAAAGTCCATAAAGTACTGCATAGCACCCTTTGTATCCTCTTTGGCAAGATAAGACGACAAAACTGCTTTCAGCTCCCTTGTTTCGGCTTTTTCGCCAACCATTCCAACCTTGCATTCCTTTACCTTGATATTGTTTACTCTCACCCACACAAGCAATAAGAATTCAGATATAAAGCCAAACACACGCCTGTGGTATGAATCCTTATCAGTCTCCATATCAATGCGTTTCTGAACCTCAAAGAATATCGTAAACAGCCACTCAGCATATTTATCAAAAAGCTCTTTAGAAGTGACTATCATATTTCCAAAATATGTCTCATTGCCATTAACAAGCTGTATAAATGTATCATAATACTCGGGATATAATTCCTTAATAACTTCACCTGTCATGTCAAGCGCAGTTACATTATGATTAGCAGAAAATCCGTAATGATATGAATTATTAAGAACGACTCTCTTGGTTGTAACAAGTTCGTACTCCTTAAAAATCTGCTCATACTGCTTTTCATTCATAATATGCTCGTTCTCATCAATAAGATATCTTCTGTAATGGCATGTTCCAACATAATTAATATCATGCACATTTTTCCATATCCAGTATAATCCTGTAAGTTCACTATAATAACCGTTAAGAGCCGATATATTATCTCCTGTATCGTCCCTGAGATACCCCAGTGGTGAATTAATGGCTGTACCTACCTGAAGTGGCACATACATATTATCATCAGGCTTTGTAAAATGTTTATGTGTAAGTGTGTAAATTGTTAAGTCCATATTCACCCTTTATGCCAGAAATCCACTGGCTCATACTCCTGCAATTTTGCAAGAAATCCAAGTTTTCCAAGCTCCTCCTGAATTAAATCCAGTGTCTGTTCGTCATCCGCAACAATTGTATGATAATGATATCCTGATGTCACATTCATCAATAGGCTGCTCTTTCCATTTGCAATTTCCTCAAGATATTTCCTGATATCACGCCTTGAATGTATATTCATCTCCGCTCTTATAACACCATATACCTTGTGATACACAAAAACGTCTCTTATCCATCCACCCATGTCAACTATTGCTCCAAGCTCTGCTTCCACCTCATCATCTTCATGTTTAACCTTAAGTATGCGGCTGTACTCCTGCTTATCATTAAGCACATAGCCTCTGTTAGTTGAGAAAACATCTATATTCTTCGCGCGGATAAGCGCTATATCCTGCACTATAACCTGCCTGCTTACATCTAATATCTGTGCAAGCTGTGTACCCGGCACAGGACTTGACGAATGTTTTAATATATCTACTATCTGATTTCTTCTCTCTTCTCCATTCATTGCTACAACTCCCCAGTTCACCCCGACAATGATTACTCCTGTACAGGATGAAGATTTTTTAATGAAATGTCCATAATTGGTGCAGAATGTGTAAGTGCACCACTTGATACAAAGTCTACACCAAGGTCAGTAATTTTTGCAATGTTTTCTTTAGTTACATTTCCAGAAACTTCAACTAAAGCTTTTCCACCAATTATATTCATAGCCTCTCGCATATCCTCATGACTCATATTATCAAGCATAATAATATCTGCGCCTGCCTCAACAGCTTCACGCACCATTGAAAGATTCTCAACTTCAACTTCTATCTTTCTTACAAATGGTGCATATTCCTTAGCCATTGTAACTGCCTGCTTAACTCCGCCTGCAGCACCTATATGGTTATCCTTAAGGAGTACTCCGTCTGTAAGATTATATCTGTGGTTATTACCACCTCCGATTCTGACAGCATACTTCTCAAATATACGGTTATTAGGTGATGTCTTTCTTGTATCAAGAAGCTTTGTCTTAGTTCCTGCAAGCAGCTTCGCAACACCATTAGTATATGTCGCAATTCCACTCATTCTCTGGAGATAATTAAGTGCTGTTCTTTCTCCACACAGAAGAACTCTTATATCTCCTCTTACAACTGCCATCTTCTGACCTTTCTTAACCTCATCCCCGTCTTTTGCAAAAAATGTAATCTCTACATCTTCATCAAGCAGTTCAAATGTTCTTGCAAATACCTGCAGGCCACATATTATTCCGTCCTGCTTGCATATAAGCTCGACTTCTCCAAGTTTTGGTTCTGGCATAACACTGTTAGTTGACACATCCTCACTTGTAATATCTTCTTTAAGTGCTCCAAGAATGAGCGGATCCACATTTAACTTTAAAGTAACTTTATCAAACATATCATTTCTCCATTTCTATATATTATGCGTAATTCTTCTTCTGGCTTTCTTCATAGGCTTTATCTGCCTCTTCAATCTTTTTATTGACTAATTCTGCATATTCTCCGTCAATTTTCGACTCATCTGCATATTTTTCTGCATCAAATGTATCAAAATATGTAATCTCATCCTGTGTCGGTTTTACAACTGCATTTTCAGTAATATCAAGCGCTGCCCTCTTTGCAAACACAAGACTTTCAAGAAGTGAGTTGCTTGCAAGCCTGTTTCTTCCATGAACTCCGTTGCATGCTGTCTCGCCTATTGCATACAGGTTATCCATTGTTGTTCTGCTCTCATGGTCTACCTTAATTCCTCCCATGAAATAGTGCTGTGCAGGAACAACCGGAATACACTCTTTTGACGGGTCATATCCCTTATCAATACAATACTGCACTATATTAGGAAAATGCGTTTTTAATTCTTCTTCAGGTATTGTCCTTAAATCTTCCCATACAAAGTCTGTATTGTCCTTTGCCATCTGTTTTCTAATCTCTTCTGTAAGCAAGTCTCTTGGAAGCAGCTCATTAACAAATCTTTTTCCATTCTTATCATAAAGCTTTGCGCCTTCGCCTCTTACTGATTCAGATATAAGAAAGCTCCTGTCTTCCTCTTTGTCAGAATAAAATGTTGTCGGATGAATCTGGACATAATTAATATCCTTTAATTCTACTCCATGCTTTATAGCAATTGCAATTGCATCTCCTGTAAGATGTCTGAAATTCGTTGAATGTCTGTATAAACCACCAATTCCACCTGTAGCAAGTACAACATCTGAAGCTTCTACCTTAATAAGCTCTCCATTTTCTGTCCTTATAACCGCACCAAGGCATCTGTTATCTCTGCTTATTATATCAAGCAGTCTTGTGTATTCCATAATTGTCACATTGGGAAGAGTTCTCACCTTCTCTAACAGATGGCTTGTTATCTCTTTACCTGTAATATCTTCATGGAATATTATCCTGTTAGATGAATGAGCTCCTTCTCTTGTGTATGCAAGACTTCCGTCAGCCTCTCTTGCAAATCTTGCTCCACAATCGACAAGATCTTTTACTACATCTGCTGATGAACGGATCATTATTTCAACAGATTTCTTATCATTTTCATAATGGCCGGCTTTCATTGTATCTTCAAAATAACTGTCGTAATCTTCTTCACATTTTAGCATACACATACCGCCCTGTGCCAGAAATGAATCACTGCTCTCACAATCAGACTTTGTTATCATAAGAATCTTCTTATCAGCAGGCAGATTCATTGCCATATACAGACCAGAACAGCCACATCCGGCTATCAGCACATCTGTTTTAATTGTATTATTCATAGGATACCTCCATTCTTTCTGCGCATACTACAATCTTACTTTGCAAGCTCAAGCATTCTTGTAAGTGGCTTCATTGCTTTCTTTGCAACTTCTTCATCTACAAACACTTCATTATTTTCCTGTTCAAGAACATCAAGCACCTTATCTAAGGTTACCATCTTCATGTTGACACATACCTGGTCAGGCTTTAATGTATACAGTTTCTTGCCAGGTGCCTTTTTTCTTATCTCACCAAATACACCATCAACTGTTGCAATTATGAATTCCTCACAATCTGTATCTACAACATAATCAATTATTCCTGATGTACTGCCTATGTAATCAGCATATTTTAATACTTTCTCTGTACATTCAGGGTGTGCTGCAAGCTTTGCCTGTGGATATTTCTTCTTAGTTTCAACGACCATATCCTCTGTTATCGCGACATGTCTTGGACAGAAGCCTTTATTAAGAATCACATTTTTCTCTGGCACCTGCTTTGCAACGAATCTTCCAAGATTCTGATCAGGAATAAAGAAGATGTTTTTATTAGGAAGGTTCTTTACTATCTTTACTGCATTTGATGATGTCACACAGACGTCTGAATAAGTCTTTAGCTCTGCCGTTGAATTGATGTAACAGACAACTGCAAGGTCATCATACTGTTCACGCATCTTAAGAATTTCTTCCTTAGTTGCCATATGTGCCATTGGACAATCAGCCCCCGGCTCTGGCATAAGCACCTTCTTTTTCGGATTAAGAATCTTAGCACTCTCACCCATGAACTCAACACCCGCAAATACTATAATATCCTGTTCTACCTTAGTAGCTACCTTGCTAAGATAGAATGAATCCCCAACATAATCAGCAACTTCCTGAACATCTTCATCTACATAATAATGTGCAAGAATAACTGCATTCTTCTCTTTTTTCAACTTTAAAATATCACTTGTAACTGACATATTGCTTCTCCAATCGTTAAGGTTTACATATGCTTGACTTGCGTTTTACATACATTGTGCTAGAGTATACCACGAATGTTTACATGTGACAAGACAGTTGTAAAATTTTCTGTACAGTTAATGTAAAAGCCATTCCTGATGCAATATTTAGATTAAATGCAAAAAGCCCCGGGGAAATCATTTCTTAATTGATTTCTCCGGGGACTTTTTCCTAATCCATTACCTATTCATTATGAATTTTCAATCATATTAAAACTTATAAATCTTCCTCAATATGTTCTCTTCCCTGTGCGATTATGCTTCTTACATGATCGTCTGCCAGTGAATAGAATATTGATTTACCTTCTCTTCTGTTCTTAACCAACTTGTTCTGTTTCAATATTCTTAGCTGATGAGATATTGCAGACTGTGTCATATTGAGAGCCTGTGCCAAATCACATACGCACACTTCTGCCTCAAATAATACATACAGTATTCTAATTCTCGTTGAATCACCGAATACCTTGAACAATTCTGCAAGGTCGTATAATTCATTCTCATCTGGCATTGTTTCATTAACTATCTTTAATAAGTCCTCATGTATTTCTATTGATTCACAGCATTCACAATCTGCCATTATATTACCTCTTTCTTTATAAGTTCTTTACGAATAATGCTCTTATTGCGTTGATTACAGCAATAACCATTACACCTACATCTGCAAATATTGCTACCCACATGTTTGCTATACCTATTGCACCAAGCACCAGACATATAAGCTTTATGCCTATTGCAAAATAAATATTTTCATAAACAATACGTAAGCATTTTCTTGATATCTTAATTGCCTTGGATATCTTTAACGGGTCATCGTCCATCAATACTATGTCAGCTGCTTCTATAGCGGCATCACTTCCTAATGCGCCCATTGCTATTCCGATATCTGCTCTTGAAAGTACCGGTGCATCATTAATACCATCTCCAACAAATGCAAGCTTTTTCTTTGATTTCTTATGTTCTAACAGCTCCTCAACCTTAGAAACCTTATCTGCCGGAAGCAATTCACTGTACACAGCATCTATATTTAATTCTTTAGCTACAGCATCTGCTACATTCTTTGCATCACCGGTAAGCATTACTGTCTTACGTACTCCAGCTTTCTTAAGTTCTTCTATAGCCTGCTTTGCATGAGGCTTTAACAAATCTGAAATTAGTATAAGTCCTGCATATGCCCCGTCAACTGCCACATGAACCTGAGTTCCGGCCTCGTTGCACTCTGCATATTCAAGGCCGAGTCTTCTCATAAGCTTTCTGTTACCTGCAGCCACTTCTCTTCCTGATACATTAGCTTTAACACCTTCACCACTGATTTCCTCAACATCTGTAACTAATGTCTTGTCAATCTCTTTTCCATAAGCTTTCTGTAAACTCTTGCTTATAGGGTGTGTTGAATAGCTTTCTGCAAATGCAGCATATTTAATAAGTTCATCTTTGTCAATAGTGTTATTATATACACCACTGACCTCAAATACTCCCTGTGTCATAGTTCCTGTCTTGTCAAAGACAACAACGTCTGTCTCTGCAAGTGCTTCAAGATAACTTGAACCTTTTACAAGAACACCCTGATTACTTGCTCCACCGATTCCTGCAAAGAAGCTGAGCGGAATACTTATGACAAGTGCACAAGGACAGCTTATTACTAAAAATGTAAGCGCTCTGTATATCCACATTCCCCACTGAGGAGATACTCCTAAGAATATCATGCTTACAAGTGGTGGAATTATAGCAAGTGCCAGCGCACCGTAACAGACTGCAGGTGTATATATCTTTGCAAATTTACTGATAAAGTTCTCTGAACGCGATTTCTTGGAACTTGCATTCTCTACAAGGTCAAGTATCTTAGATACTGTGGATTCACCAAATTCCTTAGTTGTGCGGATCTTAAGCACTCCTGACATATTAATGCAGCCGCTTATTACTTCATCACCAGCCTTTGCCTGTCTTGGAAGGCTTTCACCTGTAAGTGCGCTTGTATTAAGTGTTGTATTACCTTCTTCAATAATACCATCAATAGGAACTTTCTCTCCCGGCTGGACAACAATAACTGTACCAACCTCTACTTCATCAGGATCTACCTGCTCAAGCTTTCCATCAACTTCAATATTGGCATAATCAGGTCTGATATCCATAAGCTCACTTATGTTCTTACGGCTCTTTCCAACTGCAATATTCTGGAACAGCTCACCAATCTGATAAAAGAGCATAACAGCAATTGCTTCTGTAAAATCACCATCATCTACAAGTGCAATTATAATTGCACCTACAGTTGCAACTGCCATAAGGAAATTCTCATCAAATACCTGTCTGTTAAGAATTCCCTTAATTGCTTTCCTTAAAATATCATATCCAATAACAAGATAAGGAACCATGTACATTATAAAAAGAACAACCGTAGGAATATCAACAAATGTGCTTATCACCTTAAAAGCAATCATAAGGACTGCTGCGATAATGATTCTTGTAAGCATCTTTTTCTGCTTTTTATTCATATTCTACTCCAATCTGCCAGAACAACTCTCACGGCTTTCTATTACAGATATATCTCGCAATCATCTTCTACTTTCTTGCAGTTCTTAAGAACATCCTGCATAACAGCCTTAGGATCCTGTCCTTCTTCAAATTCAACAATCATCTTAAGTGCCATAAAATTAACTGTAGCATCCTTAACACCTGCTGTATTCTTAGCTGCATCTTCCATCTTATTAGCACAGTTTGCACAATCAACATCAATCTTATAAGTCTTCTTCATAATATTCTCTCCTTAAAAACATTAAATAATCAAAATTCTTTCATATGAACATTCATTCATATGTTCATTTTCATTATAACACCTATAAAACTTCTGTCAACAAGAATTCACTATATTTTTCCGCAAACATTTTATGTCCTTTCTCATCTAAATGCTGTCTGTCAACTTCACTTGGTTCAGCAGCACCAGCGGCATCAAAATAATAAAATCCATTTTCCTTTGCTATTTTTTCATATTCCCATGCAAGCTGCCTTGAAACATTTTCAGAACTTTCATTAAATTCAGGATCAAAGCCTTCTTCACCTACACCTTTTCCAAGATGAATCGGAGAAACTATAACTATCTTTGCATGTTCTCCTGCTGTCTTGTTAGCCTTTCTTGCAACCGCCTCCATTCCTTTTGCAATTGTCTTAGCATCAGCATGAAATTCAGTCTTGCAGTCATTCGTACCAAGCATTATAGCTATAACATCTACCGGCTTATGTGATTCAACAACTACTCCAATAAGATCAATGCCCTTTCTTGCATCTCTTACAGCATCTGGAAATATAGTTGTTCTTCCGCACAGTCCCTCTTCAATAATATTATATTCATTTCCAAGAAGATTAGCTATTCTGCCTGTCCATCTTACATCATAATCATATCTTCCTGATTTATCAGGCTTATATCCATAAGTATTAGAATCCCCAAAAAACAAAATATTTTTAATTGCCACATCCTCCCATGTAATATCTATTATCATTTATTCATACTTGTTTGGTATGTTTATATGTTAATGTTTGTAAGAGAATTTGTCAACAAAATTCCATATTAAAACCAGAGTATAATCACTCAATTTTCATGCACGTTGTGTCAGTCCATATTTCCAAGTGGTGGTCTGTCAGAATACAAGCTTGATTTTTTATGAGTTGTGTGGGAGTTAGAGCTGCTATATACAAAAAATCAGTGCCAAAAAACACGTTCAAGCGAAGCACGTTGTTTTTTAGCACTGTAATAGATTCATTATATCCCTACTGCTCTCTTTGCAAGCCTGTCAGCCTCTTCATTTCCTTCAACCCCTGAATGTCCCCTGACCTTCACGAATCTGATATTAATTGAATCCCTGACAGATGTAATATAATTATAATATTCTATTGTTCCTTTTTTGTTTCGTTTCCATTCTCCCACAGCCCATGCCTTGATACCTGCATAATCATAGAATATAGAAATGTCTTTAAGCCCAAGCTCTATTGCTTTTTTTACAGCAGCCATGCTTCCAAGAATCTCTCCTGCGACATTACGCATTGAAGCCATCTCTTTATCACTGCCATTGCCTGACAATTCATATCTTACACCATCATGCATAAGAAAACCGCCATATCCATACACTCCGGTTGCAATATTAAAAGAACCATCAACAAATGCATAATCATTGTCAGGCATTACATCTTCCATATTGCCACTTCCGGTCTTTCCATTAATCTCCTGTACAGCTTTCCTTCCCATATAAGCCTTCGCCTCTTCCATAGACATGAAGCTCTTATATTCGGCAGCTGGAAAACCATGTACATTCTTCTTACATTCGTCCCATGTCTGATATATTCCGGGAACTTTACCTACACGCACAGCATAATATTTCTTAGCCATATATATTTTCCTATCCTAATTAATATACCCTGATTACACCGGCAATCTCTTTTACCACTGAAAGTCCGTTAAATACTGTCATTGCATCATTAAAATTCTTCTCTGCAACAACATCTGTAATAATAACCAGTTCAGCAACACCGTCCTTACGGCTCTTCTGGACCACCTGCGCAATACTTACATCATTGTTTCCAAGAACACTTGCAATGTTAGCAAGAACCCCCTGCTTGTCTAATGCTTCTATTCTTAAGAAAAATTTGCTCTTGGTTTCAGATATATCCTTAACAGGAAGCTCTTTATAGCATGAGCAGCCAATCTTGCCGCATGAGCCATGAACTATGTTACGGCATACATCTATAATATCACCCATAACAGCAGAAGCTGTTGGCATCTGACCTGCGCCCCTGCCCATAAACATGGTATCATCACTTGCCTCACCATGAACAAATACCGCATTAAACGAATCTCTTACTGTAGCCAGAGGGTGATTCTCATCAATAAGCATAGGATGAACCTTAACTTCAATTCCTTCCGGTGTATTTCTGGCAAGACCAAGAAGCTTGATAACATAGCCGAATTCCTTAGCATACTTAATATCTTCTGCTGTAATCTTAGTAATACCCTCTGTATATACCTGATTAAATGTTACTCTTGAATTAAATGCGATTGATGACATAATAGCCATCTTTCTTCCTGCATCATATCCTTCAACATCTGCTGTAGGGTCTGCCTCTGCATATCCTAATTCTGTGGCCTTTGCAAGAGCGTCCTTGTAATTCATTCCTGATTCAGTCATCTTGGTAAGTATATAATTAGTTGTTCCGTTAACAATACCAATAATCTCTGTGATATTGTTGCCAGCCATGCTCTGCTTTAAAGGTCTGATTATTGGAATTGCTCCCGCAACAGCCGCCTCAAACTGAAGGTCAGCATGCATTTTGTCTGCCATTCCCATAACCTCTTCACCATACTCAGCAAGAAGATCCTTATTGGCAGTAACAACCTGCTTTCCAGCCTCAAGTGCCTCAAGAATATACTGCTTTGCAGGAGTAGTTCCACCCATAAGCTCTATTACAATCTCAATATCCTTATCTTCAATAATATCCTTCCAGTTGTCAGTCAGTAATTCTCTGTCAATTGGATCACGGTCTTTATCAAGATTTCTTACAAGAACCTTCTTAACTACAAGTTCTGCACCCGTCTTACTAATCACATCATCTTTCATACTCTGACATAACTTGTATACACCTGTTCCTACTGTTCCTGCTCCTAATATAGCCGCATAAATCTTTCTGCTCATTACTTTGTACGCCCTCATTCCTGTTTATTATGTTAAGTTTATTATATTAATCTGTGATACATTTATTTCATATCTACAGCATCAACCTGATCCTTAAAGTTCTTTATAGCCTTACCAGCCTTCTTTGTAACAGATACAATTCTCATAAGAGATATAAAATCCCATAATCCTTCTATCATCAGAGCAATTCCAATAAATACTATAAGTGCTGATGATGTTGAAAATGGATTCAATAATGCAATGATGCCAATAATAACCATTACAACTGAACCTATAAACTCAATCCACCATTTGTCTGACCCAAGATGATAGAAATCCACAGCATACTGGAGTTTAAGGATTCCATCAATAATAATAATAATTGCAAGTGCTGTTCCTAAGAATACCGCAATAAAGCCTGGTTTAATCACGAAAAACATACCAAATGCAAGAAGCGTAACTCCCTGTACAAGACCATATGAACCAAGAATCTCACTGCCTGCAATCCTGAAATAATTGATAAGTCTTAACACTCCCCATACACATAAGGCAACTCCAATTCCTTTACATATGATTTCCTGTGATGCTGTTGGAAATATTACCAGCAGTAAGCCAAGAACAAACAATGCAATTGAAACAATAATAATCTCAAACTTAATTGTCTTTAACTTCTTATAAATACTGTTCATATGCTCCATCTCCTTTTCACTCATTTCAAAGTTCCGTAGTCCTTTTATTTTTTTATTATACACAAAAAAGAACATCACTTCAAGACATGCATTTTTCTGCACTTTAATCTATCCGTGATGTTCTTTATTATTATTTAATATTAAGTTAACAAATACAGATTACTCTGCTCTTGACATAGCCTGCTCGTAGTCTCTTGTTCCAACCCAGATTTCCTTAGTATATGGACACTTCTTCTGTTTAATAGAGCGCTTGATAATAACCGAAATACATATCACATTCGCTATTATTGCAAGCATTGCAACAACTCCCTGTGCTGTCGGGTTAGCTGTTATACCAAAGTTGGCAATTGCATCTCCTGCACTTGCACCTGTGGTGTGACATGTAATTGCTGCATTATAAAGGTCAAGTGCCTTAACGCCAGCCTTAGTTGCTCCACCGTATAATGATGGCAATACACTAAAAGTATTACTTAACTGGAATAATGGTAATACCTGTGCAAACATACACCATGTTGCAAGTGTCATGGCTCTGTTCTGAATCCATCCACCCTTATTCCATAATGCATTAGCAAATGTAGGAGCAAGAAGAAGAGCTACACCACAGTACCATGTATGTGTTGGAAGATTACAATATGTATACTCAAAATTCCAGATGTCATAAGCAACGATAAACCATATTGTCATATCCGGCCAGAGCATATCATCTTTTTTCTTAGATGAGTAAATTCCCCACCAGCCTGTCATACAGAAGATATTAATAAGTCCTGCAATTCCATTAACAATATTCCACCAGCCACCATAAAGGAATACACCTTCATTAGATGCCCACCACGCACCAGAAAAATCTCCAGTAATCTGGTAAGCTCTTATGGCTGATTCAAAATCAGATACTACCGCAATAAGAATATTAATAGCAACAATTACGAATGGCCAAGGTTTAAACCATTCTTTCTTTCCAATTCCCCACTTATACTTAATCATGAGGAAACCGACAACTCCGATATCTGCTGCATAAAGCTTAGCATAATGGAACCATCCGTTCATATACTCATATGTCTGATTGCTGTGACCGCCAAACAGACCTGCCTGAATTGCTATGAAATAGATTGTGAGTACAGCCGGAATGATAACGAATAACACGATACCACCAATCTTAGTACGACGACCTATCTCATTAAGAATTACTAATCCTGCAAACACAAGCACCCAACCCAGTAACTGAGTCATGGCTGTGCTGCCATAAAGTTGAAATAACATTGTTCACGCCTCCAATCGCTTGATTGATTTATTTTATAAGTATTTTACACTTTTTTAATTGTTATTTCAATGTTTTTGTTAAAAGATTATCGTATTTTGTCACAGATAATACACAAATGTATATTATTTCCTTTCAGGAATAATATATATCCAGATAAGTGAACTCACCAGTAAAAGCATAGGATAAAACAGCTTTGGCAGTATCTGAAATGCCGTAACATTATATCCAAGTTCTGAAACTGCTGATATTGCAACCAGCATCTGCGCACCATATGGAATTATCCCTTGAAATACGCATGAAAATGTATCAAGAAGAGAAGCTGCTTTTCTAGGTGTTATATCATAATCTTCTGACATCTCTTTAGCTATTGGATTAGCCATTACAATAGCTACGGTATTATTAGCTGTAGCAATATCCATTGCACCAACTAAAAGTCCCATTCCAAGCTGTCCACCTTTTTTCCCTTTAAATAATCTTCTTATTCCATTAAGCAGGGCGTTAAATCCACCATACTCTTTAATGAGTGAGCACATTACAGATACAAGCACTGCCACCATACATGTTTCAAACATTCCTGATGCACCGCTTCCCATATTAAGAAGCAGAGTCTCCAATGTAACCCCACCCATAACAAGCATAATAACTATTCCCGAGATTATACCTGTTATAAGAACAACAAAAACATTTACACCAATAATTCCACCTGCAAGTACAAGCACATATGGAATAATCTGAAAAAGATTATATGAATGTGCAATCTCACCATGAATATCTGTATTAAAAGATAGAATAAGAATTATAACAAGTGTCACAATTGCTGCAGGAAGCGCAATCCAGAAGTTCTCCCTGAACTTATCCTTCATAGCACATCCCTGACCATTACATGCCGCAATTGTAGTATCTGATATAAATGAAAGATTATCTCCGAACATCGCTCCACCCATAACAGATGCAACGCAGAGTGCCATACTAAAGCCTGACGCTTCCGACACTGCAACCGCAATCGGTGTAATAAGAGTTATTGTTCCAACTGATGTTCCCATAGCCGTAGAAACAAAGCAAGCAACGATAAAAAGTACTGCCACTGCAAACTTTGTAGGAATAATGCCAAGCATGAAATATGCTACACTTTCTGCACTGCTTCTTCCTACAACACCAACAAATATTCCCGCTGTAATGAATATAAGAAGCATCGTTATAATATTCTTATCCGCAAGACCATTGGCCATCACCTGGAGCTTCTCATCAAATTTAAGCTGAGAATTCTGCATACATGCAACAAGTATTGCTGCCATAAATGCAACAATAATCGGAACATTATAAAATCCCATCGGAATCTTCATAACATATTCAAATATAATTCCGGTTCCAAGATACAAAACAAGAAATACAAGTATAGGTACCAGTGCAACCGGATTAGAACGTCTGTTTTTCTTCATATATTCTTATTAATCCTCGCCCATTTTAGCAAGCTTTGCAGCCTGGTCAGCAGCAATACATGCATCAATAATATCCTGAATATCTCCATCCATAATCTTATCAAGCTTATATAATGTAAGACCAATTCTGTGATCAGTTACTCTTCCCTGTGGGAAATTATATGTTCTTATCTTCTCAGCTCTGTCACCTGTACCAATCTGGCTTCTTCTTGCATCTGCTTCAGCATCATGTGCCTTCTGTGTCTCAATATCGTATAACTTGGCTCTTAAGAGTGCAAATGCTTTCTCTTTATTCTGAATCTGAGACTTCTCTGTCTGTGAATAGATAACAATTCCTGTTGGATAATGTGTAAGACGTACAGCTGAATCTGTTGTATTGACACACTGACCACCATTACCAGAAGCTCTCATAACATCGATACGGATATCCTTCTCATCGATATGGATATCAACTTCTTCTGCCTCTGGCATAACAGCTACAGAAGCTGTAGAAGTCTGGATTCGTCCATTAGATTCAGTTACTGGGATTCTCTGTACTCTGTGAACACCTGACTCATATTTCATAATAGAGTAAGCACCCTGTCCCTTAACCATGAATTCAACTTCCTTCATACCACCGATACCAGTCTCATCACCGCTTAATACTTCAACCTTCCAGCCCCTTGCCTGTGCATAATGTACATACATTCTGAAAAGCTCAGCTGCAAAAAGTGCTGCTTCTTCTCCACCAGCACCTGCTCTTATCTCGACAACGATATCCTTGTCATCATTAGGATCTTTAGGTAAAAGAAGAATCTTTAATTCATGTTCTAATTCTTCAACTCTTGCCTTAGACTCATTAAGTTCCTCTTTAGCCATCTCTTTAAGTTCTTCATCTGTCTCTTCATCAAGAATAGCAAGACTGTCCTCAATATTCTTCTTACAGTTCTTATACTCAGTATAAGTCTCTATAAGTGGTGCAAGACTGCTCTGCTCCTTCATAAGCTTTCTGAACTTTTCCTGGTCATTAACTACATCCGGATTACCAAGTTCAGCAGTTATATCTTCATATCTGTTGACTGTATCTTCAAGTCTATCAAACATATTATGTCACTTTCCCTTTCTATAATTAATAAAACTTATATTAATTGTTACTTTCTTCCCATAACAACGCGGTCAAGACCCGCTAAATCCTTAACCACCACTATATCTTTAAAACCTGCCTGTTTCATAATATCTGAAACATCTGCTGCCTGCTCAGCCCCTATTTCATAGCACAGATAACCATTCATCTTAAGATAATCCCCTGATTTATCAGTAATTCTTCTGTAAAACATGAGACCATCCTCTGTTCCATCAAGTGCAAGCATTGGATCATGCAGACGGACCTCATCCTGAAGTCCCTCAATTACCTTAGTTGGTATATATGGCGGATTAGACACTATTATATCATATCTCCTGTCCGCTCCTAATGCAGCAAATAAATCACTCTGTATGAAATCAATATTGTCCGCATCAAGATTACATTTATTCTTCCATGCTACAGCTAATGCCTTGTCAGATATATCAACACCTGTCACATTGCTATCAGGAAATTTCTTTGCAAGTGTTATGCCTATACATCCTGAACCTGTACACATATCAAGTATATCATATCCATCCTTTGCGACTTTAATAACCTCGCTGACAAGAATTTCTGTATCCTGCCTTGGTATAAGTACATTTTCATTAACCACGAACTCATATCCATAAAAATATGCTTTCCCGAGGATATGCTGCAATGGTTTATGAGATGCTCTCTTTTCTATATATTCCTTAAATAAACTGAAATCTTTCTCTGACAGTTCGTTATCTCCATTAATAAAATAAAATGTTCTTGTCATTCCATTAATAGACGACAACAATTCAAAGCTGTCATACTCTGCATTATCAACATTATTGTCTCTAAGCTTTTCAGCACCCCAGTTTACTGCTTGTCTGATTGTCATCATAGCTACTCGTCTTCCAGCCTTTTCTGTTTAAACATAGGAACATCTTCAAGATATGACTCCTCAGGCTCCACTTTCTCAGTCTCGAATTCAAAACCAGCTACAACCTCTTCTTCTGAAAGCTCCTCGGCATCATCTTTATCTGTATCAGACTGTGAGTTATCTATATATGCCGGAGTATCTATGAATTCAAATCCTTCTATAGCTGATGGATCATCATGATCATCTTTACCATATCCAAGTTCTTTTCCGGTCTGGATGTATTTCTGTTCAGGCGTTAATTCTGTCTCTGCACTATTTTCAGCTTTCTGCTCTTCAAAATCTATAGTTCTTGTCTCTTCATTTCCATGAATAAGACTTCCTGAAATTGCAAGCTCTGCCTCAGATGCAACAAGTGCCTCAACAGGATTCTCCTCCTCTGCATAATATTCAGCAAGGAACTGCTTCCAGTCAAATACTTCTTCAACAGCTTTAATAGCAACTTCTATCATATCCATGTCAGGTTCTCTTGTTGTTAACTTCTGGAACCACATTCCCGGTTTGCTTAAGACTCTTACAAATGCATTGTCATTCTTTCCTGCCCATCTTATAACTTCATAAGAAACACCTGCAATAACAGGAACAAGAAGAATTCTCACTAATATCTGCAATGCAACATTATCAACTCTTATAAATATAAAAAACACAATACTTATAAACATTACAAAGAATAAGAAGCTTGTTCCACATCTTTTATGATATCTTGAACTGTTCTTTACATTCTCTGGTGTAAGTCTGGCACCATTCTCAATACAGTTGATACATTTGTGCTCAGCACCATGATACATGAAAGTTCTCTTAATATCTTTCATCATGGAGATAAGCGATACATATATAACAAATATTAATAATCTCACAATACCTTCTATAAAATTAAGAAGAGCCTTAGAAATTATGTATTTCGATATTAATCTTGTTGCAAGATAAGGAAGAACCATAAATAATCCGATTGCAAAGAATATTGACAGAATAACCGTTACTGCCATTAATACTGATTCAAATTTGTCTTTAAGAATATTCTTTCCAACCTCATCAATCTTAGTCTTTTCCTGTTCTGCAGGATCATCATAAAAAGACGCTGAATAATTAATTGTTGATATCCCAGTAACCAGTGAATCAACAAAATTAACAATTCCTCTGATTATCGGAAGATTGAGCCATGGATGCTTCTCTGTTATGAGTCTGCTTTCTCTTACGACAACTTCTATTTCATTATCGGGTTTTCTGACCGCAATAGAATACTTATCCTTATTACGCATCATAATTCCCTCAATTACAGCCTGTCCCCCAATTCCTGATGGCTTCATATCACTAACCATACCTTTCTAAAATGTTATGTATACATTCAAAAAAAGTTGAGGTCCCAAAAAACCTCAACCTTAATTTCAAAATTAATTGTTTGATACTCCGTACTTCTTGTTGAACTTATCAATACGTCCGCGAGTAGATGATGCCTTCTGCTGTCCTGTGTAGAACGGATGGCACTTTGAACAGATTTCTACGTGGATTTCTTCGTTTGTTGAACCTGTTACGAACTCGTTACCGCAGTTGCAAACAACCTTTGCCTGATAATAAGCTGGATGGATTCCTTCTCTCATGATTTCACCTCTTTACAAATTATTAAGTATTACAATTGTGAATTCCGCCTTAGATTCCCTTTCTATCCCGATGGGATCTATGCGCATTAGACACAATGACCTCTTTATCTGTCATAAACAGCTTTCATATTGTATCACGATGCGACATGTTATGCAAGCATTTTTTAAAAAAGTTCTAAAAAGAAACTATACCTTAGATATAATGGTTCTTATTCACTGTTCTTACCAGTTCTTCGTTATTCTTTGTCTTGACAAACAAATCAAGGATTCTCTCTGCCGCCTCATCTGTCTTTAATCCATTAAGAGCTTTTCTCATTATATCAACAGCTTCCTGCTCTTCATTATTAAGAAGAAGATCTTCTCTTCTTGTACTTGACTTTGCTATATCAATTGCAGGGAACACTCTCTTTTCTGATAGCTTTCTGTCAAGAACAAGTTCCATATTACCTGTTCCCTTAAATTCCTCGAATACAACGTCATCCATCTTGCTTCCTGTCTCAACAAGAGCAGTTGCAAGGATTGTAAGACTTCCACCCTCACGCATATTTCTTGCTGCGCCAAAGAATCTCTTAGGCATATGAAGTGCTGCAGGGTCAAGACCACCTGAAAGTGTACGTCCACTTGCCTGAACTGTAAGGTTGTATGCCCTTGCAAGTCTTGTGATACTGTCAAGAAGGATTATTACATCTGTCTTCTGTTCAACAAGTCTCTTGGCTCTTTCAATAACCATCTCAGATACTCTCTTATGTCTTTCTGGAAGCTCGTCAAATGTTGAATATATAACTTCAACATTATCACCCACGATTGATTCCTTGATATCAGTTACTTCCTCAGGTCTTTCATCAATAAGAAGAATAATCAGATGCATCTCAGGGTTATTCTTAGTTACAGCATTGGCAATCTGCTTAAGAAGCGTTGTCTTACCTGACTTAGGCTGTGAAACAATCATACCTCGCTGTCCCTTACCTATAGGCGATATAAGATCAACCATTCTCATTGCCACTGTACTTGAATTTTTTTCAAGATGAATTCTTTCATTAGGAAAAATTGGTGTAAGACTTTCAAATGCAGGTCTTCTCTGTGCAACTGACGGATCTTTTCCATTGACCGTCTCAAGATACATAAGAGCTGAAAACTTCTCTCCTGATGCCTTCATTCTCTTTGGTCCCTGTATAATGTCTCCTGTCTTTAGATTAAACTTTCTTATCTGTGATGGTGAAACATATACATCGTTCTCTCCCGGAAGAAAGTTCTCACATCTTATAAATCCATAACCATCCGATAAAACCTCAAGTATTCCATCTGCCAATGGAGCATCATGCTCTTGTCTTGGCTGTGCATGATAATTATCTTTCTTATCTTCTTTAACATACTGTTCACTCTTATGGTGTGATTCATCCGATATTCCTGCCTCATCGTGTTCTGCTCTGGCATCTTCAGAAACAACAGCTTCAACTTCCGCCGGCTCTCTCTTTTCTTCTCCTTCTGCTGCAGCAATAATTGCATCTATGAGTTCGCTCTTTCTCATTGTTGATATATTTTTTATATTCTTGTCCTTCGCAAATTCACGTAATACACTGACTGACAATGTTTCTAACTTTGCCTTCATATAATCCACCTCTGTTATTAGTCATAGTTTAATTTAATGGGAAATGATGCAGAAATCGCATCAAAGATAAATTAATTATACAACGTATTATTCTAAAAGAAAAGACTAAAAATGCTTTTTTTAGTCATAGCAATATGTTATTATATATGTTGCTGTGAAAAGCACTATAATTGAAAGGAAGATTAGATATTATGACTAATGCAGAGAAAGCCTTACGACTCCATGAAGAATGGAATGGTAAATTTGAAACAACTCCTAAAATGAAGATTCAGACAAGAGAAGATCTTGCCCTTGCTTATACTCCTGGTGTAGCAGAGCCATGCAAGGTTATTGCAAAAGATAAAGAGGCTGCTTACAAATACACAATTAAAGCAAATACTATCGCTGTTGTATCTGACGGAAGTGCTGTACTTGGACTTGGTAATATCGGTGCTCATGCCGCTATGCCTGTTATGGAAGGAAAAGCTGTTCTATTCAAGGAATTTGGTAATGTTAATGCTGTACCTGTCTGCCTTGATACACAGGACACAGAAGAAATCATCAAAACAGTAGTTAATATTGCACCTGCATTTGGCGGTATCAATCTTGAAGATATATCAGCTCCAAGATGTTTTGAAATTGAGACAAGACTTAAGGAACTTCTTGACATACCTGTATTCCATGATGACCAGCATGGTACTGCTATCGTTGTGTTAGCAGGTATCATTAACGGACTTAAGGTAACAGGCAAGACTAAAGAAGACTGTCAGGTAGTAGTTAACGGTGCCGGTTCTGCTGGAGTTGCTATTACAAAGCTTCTTCTTACATATGGTTTTAAGCATGTTACAATGTGTGATAAGTCTGGTATCCTTTCAAAGGCTTCAGAAGGTCTTAACTGGATGCAGCAGTCAATGATGGAAGTAACTAACCTTGAGAACAAGACTGGTTCTTTAGCTGATGCACTCCGTGGTGCAGATATATTTGTCGGAGTTTCTGCTCCTAACATCGTTACAGCCGATATGGTTAAGACTATGAATAAAGATGCAATTATATTTGCAATGGCTAACCCTGTTCCAGAGATTATGCCTGATGTTGCCAAGGCAGCAGGTGCAAGAGTTGTTGGTACAGGACGTTCTGATTTCCCTAACCAGGTAAATAATGTTATTGCATTCCCTGGTATCTTCAAGGGTGCTCTTGAAGGCCGTGCAAGACAGATAACTGAAGATATGAAGCTTGCTGCTGCACTTGCAATTGCTAACCTTGTTCCAGATGACGAAGTAAGTGATGTTAATATCCTTCCTGAAGCATTTGACCCAAGAGTTGCTGATGTTGTCAGCAAGGCTGTAATCGATCATATTGAGAAGTAATTATGCTTCCGTATTATTATTCTGTAAGTGAATATCTGAAAGACACTTATGGTAAAAAATTATACAAATTAAGTCTTTCCGGAAACATGACCTGTCCTAACAGAGATGGATTTCTTGATACAAGAGGCTGTATATTCTGCAGTGGTCATGGTTCCGGAGATTTTGCCGTTAAAGATATTGACAAAGCAAAGACTTTGGTATCTAATAAGTATTCTGGCAGTGAATATATTGCATATTTCCAATCATTTACTAACACATATGCTGATGCCCAATATCTGCGTGAACTTTTTATGCCTGTAATACTAAGAGATGATATCCGTATACTGTCTATAGCAACAAGACCAGATTGTCTCGGCGATGACATCCTAGAGCTTCTTGATGAGCTTAACCACATCAAGCCTGTATGGATTGAATTAGGATTGCAGACTATTAATGATTCGTCTTCTGATTATATACGCAGAGGATATCCTTTATCCACATATGATGAAGCGGTAAAAAATCTTCTTTCCATAAGAATTGCTCCGATTGTCCATATGATAATTGGTCTTCCTCACGAAACCATAAGTGATTATATTGCTACTGCCCGCTATATAGCAGACAGCGGTGCATCGGGAATCAAGATTTCTTTATTGCACATTTTAAAAGATACTGACCTTTACGATGATTATTGCAAAGGATTATTCAAAGCTCTTACTATGGATGAATACCTTGCCGCAATAGGAGCTATACTCCCTGTATTACCCAAGAATATGGTAATACACAGACTTACCGGTGACGGGCCTAAGAATATTCTTGCAGCACCATTATGGACTGCTGACAAAAAGAGAGTTCTTAATACTCTCACACATTACCTCAAAGAAAATAAGATTTATCAAGGAAAAGATTATGAACACTGACTCAACCACTTTGTACAAATTAATGATTTTATATATGCTGAGTAAAGTGAATTTCCCGTTATCCAACACACAGCTCTCATCTTTCATGTTGGATAAACAATACACGGATTATTTCACTTTCCAGGAAACCATCAACTCTCTGGTTGAGGACGGCTTTATAAGAGGCTACACGCACCAGAGCAGCACTCACTATACTCTTACCAAAGAAGGTGAGGATACCATCGCATTTTTCTATACCAAGATATCAACTGCGATACGCGATGATATAGAAACTTATCTGTTCGATAACAAATACGAATTAAAGAATGAGGCTGGAACTGTAACTGACTGCTACAAGTTATCTAACGGCAATTACATTGCACACTGTCAGTTAAAAGAAGGGGATACAACTCTTATCGAACTCAATCTTAATGTTCCAGTTGAGGAACAGGCTGAGATAATATGTGCAAGATGGCGTGAGAACAGTCAGGAAGTATATGATTATATTGTTCGTAAACTTATGTAAAAAGCGTTTCGACAGGCAAATGAGATTTCCTCAAGTTTACCTGTCGAAACGCTTTTTTATTTATTATCTATAGTTTCTTCCAGCAATTCTTCTGTAACTTCTTCCTGTGGCAGTACATATGAATCTATAAGCTGCCATAATTCTTTAAGTCCCTGCTTGGTCTGTGATGAAAAAGGAATAAGAATATCCTCCTGTCTTAATCCAAGTCCTGTTCTTACAGCTTTAACCTGTTTGCTTATCTGACTTCTCTTAATCTTATCCAGCTTTGTTGCAACAATTACAGGTCTGTAACCATTATTTACAATCCAGTCATACATCATTCTGTCATTGTCAGATGGGTCATGACGGATATCAATCAGCAAGAACACCTGCTTTAACTGGCTGCTCTTTCTTAAATATTTCTCAATCATCTTACCCCATTTGGCTTTGACAGCCGGACTTACATTGGCATATCCATAACCTGGAAGGTCAACCAGATACATGCTGTCATTAATATTATAGAAATTAATAGTCTGTGTCTTACCTGGCTGTGATGATGTTCTTGCATATGATTTCCTGTTCATCAATGCATTAATGAGCGATGATTTACCAACATTTGACTTGCCTGCAAATGCAACCTCCGGAAATGGAGTTTCAGGCAGTGTACTTGTCACTCCGACTACTATATCCAGATTAACCTTTTTAATAACCATAATCCATATCTCCTTTCATTTAATGCATTAGTGCCTGTGCAAATACTTCTTTAACATTATTCACATATATTATGTTCATTCCATCAGTTATCTCAGCATCAAGCTCCTCTACATCTGCCTGATTATCTTCTGGTACGAAAACATTTGTTATGCCTGCTGTCTTACTTGCAAGAAGCTTTTCTTTAAGTCCTCCTATCGGAAGAACCCTGCCTCTTAGTGTAAGCTCTCCTGTCATGGCAACATCTGCCCTTACCGGAATTCCTGTAACTGCAGATAACATTGCTGTAGCCATTGTAACACCAGCAGAAGGTCCGTCTTTAGGAGTCGCTCCCTCAGGTATATGAAGATGGAATGCATGCTTCTGGAAATATTCTGTATCCACCTTGTATCTGCCTTTCTCTGTAACAGACTTGATGTAAGAAACCGCTATACTTGCTGATTCCTTCATTACATCACCCATATTACCTGTAAGCTTGAACTCGCCTTTGCCCGGCATCGTTATAACCTCTATCTCAAGAGTATCTCCCCCCGCCTGCGTCCATGCAAGGCCTCTTACAATACCAACTTCACCCTTTGGGTTCTTCTTATCCGGTCTATACTTAACTTTTCCAAGATAATCTGTAATATTCTTATCAGATATGTTAACTGTTTTCTTTACAGACTTGTCTCTTGTTCCATCAGGCGTGAATACACCTGCCTTATACAACTCGCTGACCGCCTTTCTTACAACTTTGGCAATCTGTCTTTCGAGCCCACGCACCCCCGCTTCTCGTGTATAAGAATCTATAATTGTCCTTATAACTTTATCTGTGAATTTAACATCTGATACAAGCAGACCGTTCTGTTTAATCTGCTTCTTAATAAGGTGCTCCTTAGCAATATGAAACTTTTCATTTGCCGTATACGAGCCAACCTCTATTATCTCCATTCTATCAAGAAGAGGACGGCTTACTCTTGATAAGTCATTAGCAGTCGCTATAAAAAGCACATTTGACAAATCAACTGGCATCTCTATATAGTGGTCAACAAAATTAACATTCTGCTCGCTGTCTAACACCTCAAGAAGCGCTGCTGAAGTATCTCCCTTATAATCGCTGCTCATCTTGTCTATCTCATCAAGAAGCATAAGTGGATTGTTAACCTTTGCGCCCTTAAGTCCCTCAATAATTCTTCCTGGCATAGCACCGATATATGTCTTTCTGTGTCCTCTTATCTCAGCTTCATCTTTAACACCACCAAGACAGATTCTCACATATTCTTTTCCTAGTGCTTTCGCAACTGACTTTGCAATAGAAGTCTTACCTGTTCCCGGAGGTCCTGCAAGACATATTATAGGTGCTTTGCCACTGCTTGTTATATTTCTAACTGCAAGTGATTCAAGAATTCTTTCTTTAATATCCTTCATTCCATAATGATCTGAATCAAGCACCTTTGCTGCATTGTCTATATCCTTATTATCCTGTGTTCCCACATTCCATGGAAGTTCAAGGCATGTCTCTATGTAAGTTCTCTCCACATTTGCTTCCGCATTATTGCCAGCTAAAGATTTAAGTCTCTTTATTTCTTTATTAAGCTTATCTTTTACATATTCAGGTGCATCTAACTTTTCAACCGCAGCCTCATATTCTTCTGCCTCCGATGCAGTTCCTCCATCAAGTTCTTCATTAATTGCCGCAAGTTCTTCTCTTAATATGTAATCTTTCTGGTTCTTATCAACTCTTTCTCTTACTGCATTGCCAAGTTCTTCTTTAATCCTGTATGCATTAATTTCATTAATAAGCAATGTTGCTGCAAATGTATACATCTGCTCATAGTCTTCAACTTCAAGAAACTGCTGTCTCTTATCATAATCCATCAGGAATTCCTGTGCAAACTCCATCATCAGCTTTTCTGCATCATTATATGACATCCATCTCTTAAGTGTATCCTTGGCAAACTTAGGATTAACATGTGAATACTGCGATAAAAGTTCACGCATGCCAACTACTATTGCTCTTGAAACAACCTTTTCTGGCTTCTCTAATCCATCAATTACGCTTATATCAGCAATCATCATGCCTGATACTTCCTCAAAGCTGTTTATAATTGCCTTTTCAAGTCCTTCAACCTGTACTCTTAAGATTTTACCTGGCATCTTGATTATCTGTTTTACTTTGGCAATTGTTCCTACTGTATATAAATCCTCTATTCCCGGCTCACTTACCTGTGAATCTCTCTGGGTAACAAGATATATAAGCTGATCTCCCGCCATGCTTGCCTGAACAGCTTTAACCGACTTCTTTCTGCTTACATCGAAATGCATTACCATTCCTGGAAAAACAGTTACATTTCTCAATGGAATAGTGGGATAATGTCTGTTATATTCGTTATTCATATATTCCTCTCTATCAATAATGGCGGACCGTCCATCACGAACAGTCCGCCTGAATCAATTCATTACTGTGCCTTTTTTACAGCATCCGTTCTGTATTCTAACAGAGGCTTTGCGCTGCCTTCTACAGCTTCCTTAGTTATTATACATTTGGCTATTGTCTCATCTGATGGAATCTCATACATTACTTCATTCATGACTGATTCTAAGATTGAACGTAAACCTCGTGCACCTGTCTTTCTTTCAAAACTCTTGTGAGCCACCGCCTCGATTGCTTCATCTGTGAATTCGAGTGCTACTTCATCAAGTCCGAAGAGTGCCTGATACTGCTTTACAATAGCATTCTTAGGTTCTTTAAGAATTCTCACAAGTGATGCCTCATCCAGTGAATCAAGTGAAACAACAACTGGAACTCGGCCTACAAACTCAGGAATAAGGCCGAATTTAATAAGGTCCTGTGGAAGTGCCTTATGGAACATCTCACCAACATTATCATTGCTCTTTTCCTTAAGCTCTGAATTAAATCCAATTGAACTCTTATCCATTCTCGATTCAATAATCTTCTCAAGCCCGTCAAATGCACCACCACATATAAAAAGAATATTAGTTGTATCAATAGGAATAAGTTCCTGCTGAGGATGCTTTCTTCCTCCCTGAGGCGGAACAGATGCTACTGTTCCTTCTAATATCTTAAGAAGTGCCTGCTGTACACCTTCTCCGGATACATCTCTTGTTATAGAGACATTCTCTGATTTCTTAGTAATCTTATCTATCTCATCAATATATATGATACCATATTGAGCTTTTTCTATGTCATAATCTGCAGCCTGAATAAGCTTTAAAAGGATATTCTCAACATCCTCACCAACATATCCAGCTTCTGTAAGAGTTGTTGCATCAGCAATTGCAAAAGGTACATTAAGAAGTCTTGCAAGATTCTGTGCAAGGAATGTCTTTCCTGAACCTGTTGGTCCAAGCATAAGAATATTACTCTTCTGTAACTCTACATCCAGATCAGCCTGTGACATAATTCTTTTATAATGATTATATACAGCAACTGCAAGAACTTTCTTTGCCTCGTCCTGTCCTATAACATAATCATCAAGGAACTCCTTAATCTGCTTTGGTTTGAGCAGGTTAATGTTCATTCCATCAACTGTATCTACACCATCTGATTCTGTTTCAAACTCTTCATCAAGGATATCGCTGCATATTTCTACACATTCATCGCAAATGTAAACGCCATTATGTCCTGCGATAAGCTTCTTTACCTGATCCTGTGTCTTATTACAGAATGAGCATCTAAGCTTCTCGTCAATATTTCTGCCTGCCATACCATCCTCCAAATCACCAATATCCATGTCCTGTTATCATAACAGGTACCGCTTATTACACAAAAACAAGGGAGATACCTGCAAATGTATTATCTGCAGGCACCTTCCTTATCATAAGCAGTTATTATCTCTTCTCTACAACACTATCAATAAGTCCATAAGCAACAGCTTCCTGTGCTGACATGTAATTATCTCTTTCTGTGTCTCGTGAAATCTCTTCAACTGACTTACCAGTATTAGCAGCCAGTATCTGGTTTAACTTATTTCTTGTCTTAAGTATATTCTCAGCAACGATTCTGATCTCAGTTTCCTGACCTCTTGCACCGCCTGATGGCTGGTGAATCATAATCTCTGCATTAGGAAGAGCAAGTCTCTTTCCTTTAGCACCGCCTGAAAGAAGGAATGCACCCATACTTGCAGCCATACCAATACAGATTGTAGATACATCACATTTGATGTACTGCATTGTATCGTAGATAGCAAAACCTGCTGACACAGATCCTCCTGGGCTGTTAATGTAGAAATGTATATCCTTGCCTGGGTCTTCTGCTTCAAGGAATAACATCTGTGCTACTATAAGGTTAGCAGATACATCTGTTACTTCTTCTCCTAAGAATATAATTCTGTCTTTAAGCAGACGTGAATATATATCATATGATCTTTCGCCTCTGCTGTTCTGTTCAATGACATAAGGTACAAAACTCATTACACAACCTCCAATATACTAAATGTTCACATTAGAATCTGATTATTTCTCAACAACTGATCCTGTAATAACTTCTATAGCCTTCTGGATTGCAAGATCTTCCTTAATCTGCTTCTTCTCATAGTCTCCCATGAATTCCTTAATCTGATCAAGTTCCATCTTGTAAGCTTCAGCCATCTTCTTTAACTCTGCTTCGAAATCTTCTTCTGAAGTTTCAATGTTCTCAGCCTTAACAACAGCCTCAAGAACAAGTCTTGACTGGATTCTCTTAACAGCCTCTGGCTTCATCTCGTCCATAATCTTATCAGCTGTCATACCTGTGTACTGGAAGTACTGCTCAACTGATAATCCCTGCTGCTGTAATCTCTGAGCGAAATCCTCAACCATTCTGTTAACCTGTGTGTCAACCATAGCATCTGGAATATCCATCTTAGAGTCTTCGATAATCTTAGCGATTGCTTCGTCTTCCTGCTTAGCCTTAGCTTCTCTTGACTTTCTGTCAGCAATCTTATTCTTTAAATCATCCTTGTATTCAGCAAGTGTATCAAAATCAGATACATCCTGAGCAAACTCATCATTAAGTTCTGGAAGCTGTTTCTCCTTAATTTCCTTAACAGAAACCTTGAACATAGCTGGCTTACCCTTAAGTTCATCTACATGATACTCTTCTGGGAATGTAACATTGATTTCTTTCTCATCACCGATATTCATACCGATAATCTGCTCTTCAAATGTATCAATGAATGAATGAGATCCGATTGTAAGTGGGTAATCTGTTCCCTTTCCACCTTCGAATGCAACACCATCAACAAATCCTTCGAAATCGATAACTGTGTTATCACCATCCTTAACAGCTCTGTCTGCTACAGATACTGTTCTTGAATTCTGATCCTGAACTCTCTTTAATTCTTCTTCTACATCAGCATCTGTTGCTTCTGTATCAGCCTTAGTTACTTCAACACCCTTGTACTGTCCAAGCTCAACTTCTGGCTTAGTAGCTACAACTGCTTCGAAGATAAATGGCTTTCCAGCCTCTAACTGTGTTACATTAATCTTTGGCTGAGAAACAAGCTCAAGACCACACTCATCAGCAGCCTTAGCATATGCTTCTGGAATGATTGAGTTAGCAGCATCTTCGTAGAATACTTCTGCGCCATACATCTTCTCAATCATCTTTCTAGGTGCTTTACCTTTTCTGAAACCAGGAAGGCTGATCTTGCTCTTATTCTTATTATATGCAGTATTAAGACCTGCCTCAAACTCCTCAGCAGTAGACTCAATAACAAGTTTAACCATATTCTTTTCTTCTAAATTCTCAACTGTGAAACTCATTATAAATTAATCCTCCTATGATATATGTATTGTTACTATCGTACAACATACCCACGAATTATAACACAACTGTTTTTAGATTACCAGTACTATTTTAAAAAAATAAAAGATAGGGCCGTAATCCTTATATTTACTGAAAAATACGCGGACTACAGCCCCATTTATCACTTAAGATAATTCATATTCAGTTATAAACAGCAGTGATTACTTACCGCCCATCTGCTCTTCCTGTCTTCTGATCATCTCTTTTACCATGTTACCACCTACTGAACCAGCTTCTGCTGATGTAAGGTCTCCATTGTAACCATCCTTTAAGTTAACACCGATTTCTGAAGCAACCTCCATCTTAAATCTGTCAAGTGCGCTCTGTGCTTCCTTCTTAGTCTTATAATTAGAACTTGTTGATTTAGCCATAATAAGCCTCCTTATTAAACACATTTTAGGTTTAAGCCGAAAAGTTATGGCGCCATAACTTATCGTCTTGATATTATTATGTGTCTGATGATTCTAATTATTATGACATATTCTGGCTGTTAATTATTAGGAGACATCTTGGTTGTTTCTGTTTCTAAATCTTTAGCCGATTCAGGAATTATGTTCTTATATACGTATATCTCATCATATACAGGTGCCCATCTGTATGTTGCTCCTCCTGTACAGAAAACATATGCATTACCTTTATTAGTTACAGCGTAACTTACAAGACAACTTCCTGCTTCATTAGTGTATCCAGTCTTTCCTCCAGTAACAAGTACTCCTGGTGCTTCATTACCATATATTCTTGAATACATTGTACTTGTAAGCTGTATTCCTTCCGGATGCTGTGCTGTTGCTTTAGTCTTATACTGATATGTTCCAAGTACTTTGGCTCTGGTTTCATCTTTCATGGCATATTCCATAATCATTGCCATCTCTGATGGAGTTGTATACTGTTCCTCATCATATAATCCTGTCGGATTAGTGAAATGCGTATATTTAAGTCCTAGTTCTTGGCATTTTTCATTCATAAGCTTTGCAAATTCTTCATTAGAGCCAGCTACCATTATAGCCAGTGCCTCAGCTGCATCAGCTCCTGATGGAAGCACAAGTCCATACATAAGATCTTCAACATCCACTGTCTCACCTTCAAGGAATCCTGCAACAGATGCTTCTTCCACGTAAAGTCTGTTAAGCATCTCGAATCCAAATGTATAAGTCTGAGGCATCTTATCAATATTCTCTGATACAACTATAAGTGTCATGACCTTAGTCATTGATGCCGGATATATCTTAGAGTCTGCAAGTTTTCCAGCTATTATCTTATGGTTATTCACATCAAGCAACGCAGCATAAGGTGACGCTATCTGTGTATCTGATGACAAATCCTTATAGTCTGCTGCCATCTGTGAATATATAAGAGGCGGCTCTGTTGACTGCTGCGTCTGTGTTTCATTCTCAGCATATGTTTCTGCAATTATATCTGATGCAAATGCGGCTTTCTGCTTTGATGTTTTTCTTAAGCCTGATGTAACATTAATAATAACTACAGCAATAACAATCGCAGCTACAGTCATTATAATTAATTTAATTCTTAAAGCTCTCTGCCTTTTCTTTCTCCTAAGCTGGGCTTTTCTTTTTCTGTCGCGGCGGATTTCCACCTCATTATAATTATCATATTCCATCGTTAGTCCTGCTCCCTCAAACTATATATACTGGGTAGAAGCTCTTAATTTATCAGAAAGTTCTTCCCCTTTAATAAGCTTTACAAGTTCAAGACCAAGATCTATTGATGTTCCCATTCCTCTTGATGTTGTAATATTACCATCTGTCACAACTCTTTGTGGTGCAGGAATTATCTCCGCACCCTTTAACTGGTCTTCAAATCCAGGGAAAGCCATCGCCTTCTTACCTTCAAGAAGGCCAAGATTACCAAGGATAGAAGGTGCAGCGCAGATTGCTGCAATTCTGTTATTCTTCTTATCATATTCTTTAAGAAGTGTAAGCAGTTCATTACATTCATAATATGACTTATGTCCAGGTCCACCCGGAAGGAAAAGAAGTTCATCGCCTTCAAATACGTATCCATCTAAAAGTGCATCAGCCTTAACAACTACTCCCTGTGCACTTTTAACATTAATATCTCCTGTAATTGATATCATATCTGTTCTGATATCAGCTCTTCTTAATATATCTATAACCGCAAGTGCCTCAACTGTTTCAAACCCATCTGTGAGAAATGCACATACTTTCATTAATTATTTCCTCCAACAGCAAAAATATACATTTGAATTAATTATACAACAAATTTTTAATTTATGATACTCATATTTTACAAAATGTTAATATTTATGTATTGTGGTTTTAAAAACTATGTGTTATCATTCCAATTAACAAAACAAATCGTTTTAACAACGTGGAGGATAATATATATTATGTTTGATATAATCACTGATTCAGCATGTGACATCGTAAGAGAATATGCAGAGACTCATAATCTTAAGCTTGTCCCTCTCTATACAACATTTGACGGTGTTAACTACCTGAAAGAACAATACGACATTACTCATGATGAATTCTATAGAAGAATGACAGATGAAGGTGCTTTTCCAAAGTCTTCTCTTCCAAGTGTACAGGATTTTGTTGATGCTATTATGCCAAGTGTAGAAGCTGGCAGACCTGCTATCGTATGCACAATTACATCATACTTTTCAGGTTCATACAATTCAGCCTGCACTGCTAAGGACATTATATTAGAAGACCATCCTGATGCTAAGGTTACAGTCATCAATTCATTACTTAACTCAGCATCATTTTCACTCTTCATATATCAGGCTCTCCAGATGAGAAAAGCCGGATATTCATATGAAGATACAATTAAAGTCCTTGAGTCTTTAAGAAATGATGGACGAATCATGTTCACAACAGAATCACTCGAATATTTAAGCAAAGGTGGACGTCTTGCAAAGACAGCAATCACAATTACAAGCAAATTAAGTCTCCGTCCTATCATTGTTATGAAAGAAGGTGAGATTGGACTTGGTGGATTCACAAGGACAAGAAACAAAGGTAAGTCTAACGTTATTGACATGATTCAGAAATACATTGAATCAACAGGAAGACCAATTGATGACTGGGATATCACAGTTGGTTACTGCACTAACCTTGAAGAAGCAGAAAAGTACAGAGATGACGTTGAAGCACAGCTTGGCATCAAGCTTCTTGAAAGACGTGAAGATTTTAAGACAAGAATCAGTATTATCTCAGGCTGCCATACAGGTCCTTATGCATTAGGAATTGCATGCATCCCTAAGTACACAACTGTTAAATTGTAATTATACAGTTTTTATTTATTAAAGCTGTTAACGAAAAAGCGGAATGGTTTGAACTGCCATTCCGCTTTTCTATTATTCTACTTATTCATATGGTCCACAATCCAGCCATATATTTCCTCATATATTTCTTCTTTATTAAGTTCATTGCACAACTCGTGTCTGCAGTCCTCGAAAAGTCTCAAATCAATATCATCAATATGTCCATGATATGTGTTATATGCCCTGTATACACCTTTACCATATTCACCTACCGGATCATCAAGGCCTGACACCATAAGCATTGGAAGGTTCTTTGGAATCTTTGCTATATTCCGTGGCTTTCTTACATACAGAATCATATTCATAAGACCTCTGTAGCCATTAACTGTAAATAGAAATGTTGTAAGCTTTCCTGCATTGTATTCATCAACTACTGTCTCATCTCTTGTCAGCCAGTCATTAGACGTTCTTACATTCTTAATGCGCTTATTATAAGCTCCGAACATAATCTTAGAAATCAGTCTGCTTCTGTATCTGTCTCCCTTTATAAATCTTGTAATATCAGCCAGCGCCTTTCCTGCAAGAACCATTGGTGTTGGCTGGTGTCCTGTTCCCATTATAATAACACCATCCAGCTCATATCCATAATCGCATATATATTTTCTTGTAACAAATGAACCCATACTGTGTCCAAGAAGATAATAAGGAATACCCGGGTACATCTTCTTTGTCAGAACTGTAAGATGATGCACATCCTTTGCCAGTGCTTCCCCAGGATGTTCATCTTTAAAGAAACCCAGATCATCATCTGAACACACTGACTCTCCATGTCCAAGATGGTCATTACCTACAACTACAAAGCCCCTGTCTGCCATGAATCTTGCAAATCCGTCATATCTGTCTATATACTCTATCATTCCATGACTTATCTGCAATACAGCTACCGGCTTGTCATATTCATTCTCATCAGGTCTCCACATAACAACATGAATAGATGTCTTTCCATCACAAGACATAAAAGAATTGGATTGCTTCTTAACCATACAGTTCCTCCTCTGACATTACTTATTCTTTGCCCACATATAGCAGAAAGCCTGTGTTCTAGCCGCAAAATGTTTATCCTTAAGAAGATTCCTTACTTCTTCCCTTGAATACCATGCAGCTGAGATTTCTTCAAATGTTGATGTACTCGGTGCAAATTCTCCTGATGCCTTACCAATAACAACAGCATTAGTTTCATTAGAAAAGCCTATTGCACTATAGCTGTCATACAGCTTGTCATCAATTGCTATAAGATCAAGGCCTGTCTCCTCTTTAAGTTCACGCTTTGCCGCAATCTCCGGAGTTTCCCCTGCATCAATAAGTCCTGCCGGAAAATTATATACATAATCACCTACAGACATTCTGTATTCCTTATTAATAAGAATACGTTCATCATTCTCATCTGTAGCAACGATAACCACACCATCTGTCTTATTATTATGCACATCATCAATTGTCTTAATATCTTTATTACGGCTTATAATCTCATAAACCTTTTTCTTATCATCTTCTGTTGTATAATAAAGGTCATATCTGTCTATAAATCTGCCTTCACTTACTTTCTTAATACCATCAAATTTCATATTACTTAACCGCTGTCACCTTGTAATCCTTATCCTCAACAGTCTTCTTTAATACATCGTTATCAACTTCCTTAGAAAGTGTAACAACTGCTGTTCCGTTCTCATGGCTTACAACTGCCTCTGTAACTCCGTCAACAGCCTCAAGTGCCTTCTTAACTGCAGCCTCACAGTGTCCACACATCATACCCTCAATATTCATAGTCTTTGTCATAGTTTTGTCTCCTTTTGTCGTTTTATTTTTGATTTTGCCTGACTTTTTCTTATAAATATAGTCTTTTCCTGTATCATATATCTTTATAAGATTAAGTCTTAACGCATTCGTTACTACACAGAAGCTTGATAAACTCATAGCTGCTGCACCAAACATTGGATTAAGTGTCCATCCAAATACTGGTATCCACACACCTGCTGCAAGTGGGATTCCTATGCAATTATAGAAGAATGCCCAGAACAGGTTCTCATGTATGTTGGTAAGAGTTCTCTTTGAAAGCCTTATAGCTGCAGGTACATCTGATAATCTGCTCTTCATAAGAACTATATCAGCCGCATCTATCGCAACATCTGTACCGGCTCCAATCGCAATACCTATATCTGCTCTTGTAAGTGCCGGTGCATCATTAATCCCATCACCTACCATTATAACACTTCCCTGCTCCTTAAGTCTTGCTATTTCTTTTTCTTTTCCTTCAGGAAGAACACCTGCAATAACCTCATCAACTCCGGCAAGCTTTCCTATAGCTTTCGCGCTTCTTTCATTATCTCCAGTAATCATTACAACCCTTATTCCCATGTTCTGAAGTTCTTTAATAGCTTGTGGACTGTCTTTCTTGATAGTATCCGCAACAGCTATTATTCCAAGAAGCTCATTATTTCTAGCGAAGAAAAGTGGCGTCTTTCCTTCTGATGATAAACTGTCAGCTTTTTCCCTTAAATCATCAGAGACATTACAATAATCTGAAATGAACTTAAGATTACCGCCTGCCACTACATTTGTACCAAGCTTCCCTTTAAGTCCGTTACCAGCTACTGCCTTAAAGTCAGTTACTTCTTCTGCAAATGAGTTCTTATCTCCACTCTCTTCTACATAATTAACAACAGCCTTTGCAAGCGGGTGTTCACTTTTCTTTTCAAGGTCATATGCTATAGCAACGAGTTCTTTCTGTGAAATTCCATCACCTGTTACAATATCCGTAACCTTTGGTTCTCCCTCTGTAATAGTACCCGTCTTATCGAGTGCGACTATCTGCATCTTGCCTGCCTGCTCCAGTGAAACGGCAGTCTTGAACATAATTCCGTTCTTTGCTCCTACTCCGTTACCAACCATAATTGCAACCGGAGTTGCAAGTCCTAACGCACAAGGACAGCTTATTACAAGCACTGAGATTCCTCTCGCAAGTGCAAATCCTAAGTCCTTGCCACATAACAGCCATACTATTGTTGTTATAACCGCTATTGTTATAACCGCAGGCACAAATACACCTGAAACTTTATCAGCAACCTTTGCAATAGGCGCTTTAGTTGCAGCCGCATCACTTACCATCTGTATTATCTTGGAAAGTGTTGTATCTTCTCCAACTCTTGTCGCCCTGCACTTTATATATCCTGATGTATTAAGTGTTGCTGCACTTACCTGATCCCCCTCCTGTTTATCAACAGGAATACTCTCACCTGTAAGAGCTGATTCATTAACTGCAGTATTACCTTCAATGATGACACCATCTACAGGTATATTCTCACCTGGTCTTACAATAAATATATCACCTGTCATGACCTGTTCAACAGGGACGCATGTTTCCTGCCCATCTGCATAAAGTACTGCCGTCTTGGCAGCAAGCTTCATAAGACTCTTTAATGCATCGGTTGTCTTTCCCTTTGAGCGGGCTTCAAGCATTTTTCCTACTGTTATAAGTGTAAGAATCATAGCCGCTGACTCAAAATAGAATTCATCCATATAGTGCATTACACCTGCCATATCACCTCTAACCTGACAGTCTGTCATGGCAAAAAGTGCATATGTACTCCACACAAATGCTGCTCCTGAACCAAGCGCAACAAGTGTGTCCATATTAGGTGAACGATGTAACAATCCCTTGAAGCCACTTATGAAGAAATGCTGATTAATAACCATTATTATTATTGTAAGCAGCATTTGTATAAGGCCCATGGCCACATGATTTCCTTCAAGCACTGATGGAAGCGGCCAGCCCCACATCATATGTCCCATACTGAAATACATAAGCACAATAAGAAATATAACTGAAGCTGTTAATCTCTTCTTTAAAACCGGGGTTGTCTTATCTGCCAGCGCATCTTCCTGCTCCTGCATTGAAGGACTGCTGTTCTTTGCACCCTTAACTGATGCACCATATCCCGCAGCTTCCACAGCTTTAATGATTACATCTGTGGGTGCAGTTCCCTCAACACCCATTGAATTAGTAAGAAGGCTTACTGAACAGCTTTCCACTCCAGGCACTTTGCTGACAGCCTTCTCGACTCTCGCCTGACACGCTGCACAGCTCATTCCTGTAACATTGTACTGTTCCATATCACGCTACGCCTCCTTGCGGTTAGTTGTTATTCCTGTAACTTTAAAATCAAGTCTCTCAATTGCAATTCTTATATCAGCATCATCGATTTCTCTGTCAACTTCAATTGTTGCCTGCTTCTTCTTAAGATTAACCTGGCATGAAGCACCATCAATCTTATTAACAGATCTCTCAATACTATTCTTGCAGTTTTCACAATGCATGCCTTCAATGTCAACAGTCTTGACAGCAACTACAGGATTATCAAGAATCTTCTTCTCTTCTGCAACAGTATCTCCACCACCGCCACAGCAGCCGCCTTCACCTTTCATATGCTTAACACTGCTTATCACTGCGATTACTACTATTACTGCTAATATTCCAATTATTATAGCTGTTCCCATATTATGCATCTCCTTTTATAATTCTTATCGCATGAATTTGCCAATTGTCTTAACAAGCTCTTCTACCGTATCGTCCTTGCCTTCTTTAATATCACGGACTACACAGCTCTTGATATGATTATCCAGAAGCACTTTAGTAAAACTGTTAAGCGCTGACTGGGCAGCCGACACCTGGTTAAGAATGTCAATACAGTATGCATCCTTCTCGACCATTCCCTTAATTCCTCTTATCTGACCTTCAATTCTGCTAAGCCTGTTACAGAGGTCTTTATATTCCTTGGCATCGCGTTCTTTAGTCTTATGACAACAACATTCTTTTTCCATTATTCCTCCTTAGTCTGGTTGTTATATTCTGTGTCTGATAAACGCTTTATTATATTTATCTATTGTGGATGCAACATACCCTGGTAGGGTATATCTCATTCACATGATGTATAATATACCCTATGTGGGTATATGTCAACAGAAATTATTAATTCTTGGCATTCACTACTTAGAATAAGTCACAGCCTCACTGTTCTCATCATAATCAAACATGCCATCATTCTTCTCTTCAAGTGCCTTGATGATGTGATATGTATATTCATTATATGGCGTAGCAATTCCAAGTTCTTTTCCCATACGCATCATTGCGCCAGAGAACATATCTATCTCTGTGTGTCTGCCTGCATCAATGTCCTGCAGTGTTGAATATCTTGCTGTTGGTGGAACTGCACTTCCACGGCTTGAGTTATCTGCGCATCTGCTCATATCAATGCCTTTGACTATCGCTACTGCTTCAACCTCCTTACGCAGTCCCGCGCTGATTGCTTTCATATGCTCACTGTCTGTATAACAGCCAACACCTGCTCCAATAATAGCTTGTGGAAGATTGTTACAGATATTAAGTCTATACTTGCTCCATATCTCTTCTTTAATACAATCAGTCACCCTGTAATTAATTCCTGTTCCGTCAAATAAATCTCTTATTGCCACAACTCTCTCATTCTCAAATGGTGCAGCTTCCTCACCATATATAATGCCTATTGTAGTCTCCGGATTGAACACATATTCCTTTCCTTCGCGGTGTGACGCCACCTTTATAAGTGAATAAATGATATGTGATTTATCTATCTTGGTAGATATTATCTCTTCACTGTCAACACCATTCATAAGACTCATGACAATTGTATTCTCACTGACGGCTTCCCTAATATCATCTAATGCACCTGCAAGTGCGCCGTATTTTAATGATACAACAAGAAGGTCAACACCTTTTGCTTCCTCTGGGGTCAATACCTCCGGGTGGTATGTCTTTCCATTAATCAGACAGCCTTCTGCCTTAAGTCTTTCCGCTCTTTCGCCCTTTGCAATAACACTTAAATCTATATCCTTCTTTTCTGAAAGTCCCCATATAACATAAGAACCGACTGCTCCTGCTCCAAGTACTGCCACTGATTGTATCTTCATATACATTTTCCTCTCAATCTTTGTAATTTCTTCAAATATATATACACTTCAATTCTTTCCGCGTCAAATGCCTTTATCTTCCTACAATATCGCCCTCTTCAAAATCGTAAGTCAGCTTCTTTCCATATGCCATGACATATGCAGCACATTTCTGCTCATAGTCTGTGTGCTGCATTCTTAAACTTGCTGTTCTTTCATCAAGCTGTCTGTCCGGATATATTACCGGCATGACATGTACCCTGAATGTGTGCAAATGTGTACTTTTAACCTGCTGTTCAACAAAAAGCGAAATCACCGGCACATTACACTTTACCGCATACAGATATGCACCTCTCTTGCATGGACGGGGCTTCCGATAATTAAACCACATTTCCTGCTCAGGATATATAAGCACAAGTTTGTTTTCATCGAGTGCATTTTTAATCTGATTAGGAAATTCTGTCTCCATAAACCATTTCAGGCTGCTTACAGGCATTGTGTCAGCATATCTTTGCATATACCCGACAAATCCTTTCATCGCAAGGTTAGTATCCTGATTAACAATACTCATTCGTGTGAATCCCGCTTTTCTCATGGCAAACCTGACAATTGCAGGGTCTAACGGACTGAAATGATTACATGTTACAATCGCAGGCCCTCTGATTCCAGAAAGATTCTCAAGTCCGTCAACTTGTGTTATAAGCCCCACCGCAGAAGTCCCTGCATGAAATATAGCTTCTGCAATATATTTCTTCACACAAAAACCATATGCTGTGCGGTAATCAATATAATGTCTTAGTAATGCTTCTTTATCTTCGCGTAACAGCTTAGGGTCTCCCGGCTCAACCTTTGAATTCAACTGATTAAGGCTTACAGCCGTCCTAATATTTTCATAGACCTGCTCCCTGTCACCAATCATATCTCCTCCGACACCACTCATTTTACAGCATCACTGCTATCCCTCACGAAACCACTATCTCTTACAAAATCATTATTCTCAACAAATCTGCTTCCCACAACATCAGAAAACTTAACCCCATCACCGTCTGCAATACGTTCAGCCCTTGCAAGAAGCTTCTTTAAATTCTCACGGTCGGCTTTCCTTTCACTATCTCCATACTGCTTGCGCTGTTTAATCAGCAACGGATAAAATCCCGACTCCGCCGCATACTGCCAGAAATACTCCTCATACGGAATCTCACTGTAATGCCACGGCTTGTCAAACAGGTTATAATGTATCAGCTTCGGTCTTGCTATATACTCCCCGCCCTTATTCGGCATAACATTCCATTCCTTATCAAGAAAATATATTTCTTTTGCACACATAGCATTAATATAATCCTGGTCAGGTGCAACACTGTCAAAGTGATATTCAGCCATAAGCTTTAAGAATCTGTCTGCCAGATGAGCCTGTCTTATCTTATCAAGATTCATAAGAAGCACTCCTGAATTGACATATTCATTCCGCTCTATTCCCACTACATTTTCAATGTAATGAGCCAGTATTGTATTCTTTCCTGCAAATGTATCTCTTACTGCACCAAACATTGCATCTCCCATATCAACTGAATAAAGCTTTGCAATGTCATCATTTATTACGGTATCAGAGTCAATATACACAGCTTTATTAAGCTCTGGAAAAAGCTCTGCAATAAACAATCTGAAGTATATCGTCAGTGTAAACTTGCCTGAATAAAGCCTGTTTTCCTGCCTGTCAGTAACGACCTGTCCAAAATTTTCTAAAAATCCATGCATTTTCTTTCTTATATCAATGAATTCAATGTCTATATTTACATAATCCTTTATCACATTGCGAAGCTGAATCATAGTAATATTCTTCACATCATCGCACATAACAATAATGCGGTAACGCTCGTCCACAGCCACATGTGCAGCCAACGATTTAAGGCACACTGCCAGATATGGCGCGTACTGTTCATTAATTGAGAAAAACACAGGAATACGGGAAACCTCCCTGTACTCCTCATACTCCTTGTTATAAGAATCCAGGAGCTCATCATATTCATGAAGTCCAAGAACATTATGCATTTTGTCAATCTCCCACGGCTTGACTGCGACAGTCCTTATCACCGGAAACACCCGGAAGGTAGTTGTAAAATGCTGGAAAACAGTGTTGTCATGCAGCCTCCTCTGGTCATTAAACTTTCGTCCACACAGATTGACTCTTGTTGCAAATGTATTAATAGCCGTCTGGTCTGGCATAAACATTTCCTTTCTTATACATTGTTCACGACATTTTTCCAGAATCCCGTTCTCACGTATCGCCTTCATATTCATAAGCATTACTCCGGAATTAATGTAGCCATCACCGAAAAGCCATCTGCCATAATAGTCAGAAACTCCCGCAATCTCTATCCCATCCATATTCTGATAATAAAAGTCGCTGAAATCTTTCCTGCACAGCACATCAGTATCCAGATAAAGAACTCTTTCCTTAATATCTGTCTTATCAGCAAAGAGACGCAGCATACAGCACGCAGTAAATCTGCTCTGCATATTTGCCTCCGGCAGCTCCTCAACAAAATATCTTGTAACATCAACAAGAAAGACATTTACCTCACTGTCCAATTTATTCAACTTTCTTTCCAGATATTTTGCAAATGCTTTATCAACCGGATTGTAATTAACACCTTTTTCACTGTAATCCACCGTAAGAATATATATATTTAACGGTTCTTCCACATTTCCAATAAGAGACATTGAAGATAGAAGAATTCCCTTCTGCATAGATTTATCACCGCAATATAATATGTTCATAATTCCGTTCCTTTCTATCTATTAAATATGTCTGATTTATCCTCTCTATATTGATTTTCCCCAGTTTCTTAAGTAAAATACATATAAGTTTTAAACGATAATTAAAGAATTGAGGAATGTTATGATATTTAAGATTTTCAAAAGAGATTTGAAAGGTCTTAGCAGGAATATTCTGGCTTTAGCCATTGCGCTTGGTCTGTGCCTTATTCCATCGCTTTACGCATGGTTTAACATATATTCCAACTGGGATCCTTACGCAAACACTGCGTCTGTCCAGATTGCTATTGTTTCTGAAGATGAAGGCTACTCTGAATCTGATGGTTCCACTATCAATATGGGAGCACAGATTGTTGAACAGCTTCATTCTAATGATAAATTAGGCTGGCGTTTTCCGGAAACTAAAGATGAAGCCATGAATAAACTGAATGCTGGGAAGTATTATGCCGTTATCGTTGTTGGTGAGGACTTTTCACGAAGCCTGTATGACTTCCTTGACAATGGTCTTAATCCACCAACAGTTACATATTATGAGAATTCCAAGAAAAATGCTGTTGCTTCCAAGATTACAGATACAGGAAAAAGCACTCTTCAGAACACTATCAACTCCGAATTCATTGATGTGTGTGTTAAGACTATTATGCAGGGACTTAACGAAATAGCTGAAAATAATCCTTCAATTATTGAAAAGACAGTTAAGGATTTACAGAGTGTATCTGCCAATATTAATTCTTACGATACCATGATTGACATGTTTATTAAGAGTAATTCAGACCTGGCAGATAATCTTGCAAAGCTTCAGGAGGTTCTTCCACAGATTAAAGATGTTCTTACCGGAACAACGGATGTTGCTGATATTGCCAATAACTCTCTTGATAATGTCACAGATGATATTGCAAATCAAATTGATGCGCAGCTTAAAGCTATGAATGAATTAACTGACAGCGCACTTGATTCTCTTGATAAAGCTGTACAGCTTTCAATAACTGATGTCGGACAGGCTGGCGTTGAGCTTAGTAAAGCCAACAAACAGTTAAAGGAACTTATAGACCAGAATAAGACTCTTGAAGACGCTATTGATTCCCTCAGCAAAGTAGATGGCATCGACCCGGCAGTTATCACCGCCCTAAAGTCAGCTCTAGCTTCTGTTAACGCTATGGAGAATATCGCATACAACCTTGTTCAGCAGTGTGCCGATATTCTTACTGATTCACCTGAAACACTTCAGGCAAAATACCAGTTAATCAAGTCTGTTGTTGAACAGTGCCGCACAGAGCTTCAGAAGAGCCAGACAATTATGCAGACTGTAATAAGAACTAATGTTAACCTTCTTAAGGCTTCCATTAAGAATGCCGTAAGCAGCCTTGCAGCTAATATAAGCAGTGCCGGAGACAGTATTAATGGAATATCACAGATGCTCCTTGGAGTAAGTGATATATCTGTAAACATTAATACAACTCTAGAAAGCACAAAAACATTACTTGATTCTCTCAACAAAAGACTTGATACCATATCTGGTTCAGTAGGAGATATAAGTTCATCTTCTACATATAAACTGATAATGGATTTCATCAACTCAGACGCACAGTCAATAGCGTCATTCCTGTCAGAGCCGGTACAGGTAGAAGAAATCTACGTCTATATGCAGACTAACTATGGAACAAGTGTTACACCTTTCTATACAACACTTGCTCTCTGGGTTGGAGGAATTGTTTTAGTTGCTCTTATGAAAGTAAAGGTTGACTATGAGGATGATGAATTCAAGGATGCCACAGAACATCAGAAATATATGGGCCGTGCACTACTCTTCCTTGCAATGGGACAGCTTCAGGCTCTTGTAGTTGTTCTTGGTGATTTGTACATTTTAAAAATTGACTGCACCCACCCATTCATGCTGTGGCTTGCAGCCGCTATAACAAGCTTTGTATTTACATTATTTATATATACACTTGTTCTTACATTTGGTGATTTGGGAAAAGCTATTGCTGTAGTTATGATTGTGTTACAGATTGCCGGTTCAGGCGGAACTTATCCAATAGAACTTCTTCCTGAATTCTTCCAGAATGTGTACCTTTACTTCCCATTCCCTTATGCAATCAATGCCATGAGGGAGGCAATAAGCGGATTATATCAGTGTGATTACGCTGTATTTCTTGTGAAATTATGCGCTTATGCTGTTATTTCCCTTATTCTGGGACTTGGAATCAGAAAGTCACTTCTTGAAGTACGCGAGTTCTTCGAACGCCGTATGAAAGAAACACATTTTATGTAAAGGAGAAATGAATTTATGCCAAATGATGATTTTAATATAGATGTTGTTATTGCGGAAATCACAGCGTTTGCAGAAAATATGCACGCTAAGAACCAGCACAAGAAAAAGGTCTGCTTAAGATGTATGATGATAATTCCTTTAGTATTCATGGTGCTTATGTTTACCATGGATACAGCTAAGGTTGTTTATCTGCTTCTATGGGTAATCTCACTTTTTATATTCTGTGCTTATCTTATAGTTATTGATTATATTGACGACAAGCTCGCAAGAAAGCTCAATGAGCTCAATATTGAGATTAAGGAAAAACAGGCTGATACTTCTCTTACAGACAGTATCAAAGCATTTTTAAGTGAGGTACAGTTATGAAAAATATATTTAGGATTATACGGGCTGACCTTCGCCACATAAAAACAAATGTAATTGCACTATGCGTAATTATCGGTCTTACCGTTATTCCTGCATTGTATTCGTGGTTTAATATCCTGTCAAACTGGGATCCATATGGACAGGCTTCCACAAGCAGGATTAAAGTTGCCGTTGTATCTGTTGACAAAGGTACTTCTCTTGAAGGAACGGAGCTTAATGTCGGTGACACCATAATTGATGCACTTAAAACTAATAACACTATCGGTTGGCAGTTTGTTGCTTCATCAGATGAAGCAATCGAAGGCGTATACAGCGGTGAGTATTATGCAGCCCTCGTTGTTCCAGAGAATTTTTCCAAGAATCTTATAAGCTTCTTAAGTGATTCCATGGAACATCCTCAGTTAAAATATTACTGTAACCAGAAAGCAAACGCTATTGCACCTAAGATAACAGACAAGGCTAAAACAGCAGTTCAGCAGCAGGTAAACCAGACATTTATAGATACAATCGTATCTACGATTGCCGGAACTGGCGACTCAGTTATCAAAGATGCAGATAAAGAAACCGGTTCTCTTATGGATGCAGTTATTAACAGACTTACATCCGCAAGGACTACACTTTCAACATACGATGTAATTCTTAACTCAATGCTTGCAATTACTGACCTTACATCATCAATAAGCAGCAGTTCAAACAGTGCTGCACCGCAAGTTTATACACAATTACAGTTACAGCAGCAGCAGTTAATAACCTTACAGGCACTTGTAAATGGTAATTCCTCTGAATCTTTAAATGAATTATCATCTGCTCTTTCAAACCAGATGTCCCAGATTCAAAGCATTATGAGTTCATTAACAGAGCTTTATTCTGACATGAACATGGATGTTGCAGACCTTTCTGCTGCAATTAAGCTTACATCAGGCTCACTTACTCAGACTAAAGAGCTTCTCAGTGACCTTGAGACAAAGCTTGATAACGCAATTAATACATTAAACACAATCACTGAACAGGATACATATGGTTTATTATCAGAGATGTTAAATGCAGATGCCAATACTTTGGGAGATTTTCTCTCTGCACCTGTAAATATAACAACAGAGCAGGTATATGCTGTTAAAAGCTATGGAACAAGCGCTTCACCATTCTACACAATACTTGCACTGTGGTTTGGTGGACTTATACTTGTTGCTATTATGCACACACCTGTGCATCCTGCTCCGGACATTCCAGCAGATGCAAAGAGATATGAAAAATTCTTTGGAAGGTATTTTATCTTCTTTGCTGTAGGACAGCTTCAGGCACTGCTTATAACACTTGGAAATCTTCTCTACATAGGAATCCAGTGTTACCACCCATTCCTTTACTGGGTTGCATGTGCATTCTCAAGCTTCGTATTCACCTTCTTTATGTACAGCCTTACTGTTGCATTTGGAAATATCGGTGAAGCACTTGGAATTGTCCTGCTCGTTATACAGGTTGCTGGATCAGGCGGTACATTCCCTATAGAAGTACTTCCTAACGCCTACCAGATAATATACCGATTCCTGCTCTTCCCATATTCAATGGATGCATTAAGAGAATGTATAGCAGGAATGTACAGATATGATTACATTAAGAATCTCGCATTTCTTTCAATATATATAGTTGTTTCGCTGGTTATCGGATTGTTCTTACAGAAACCATTTGAGAAGCTGAATCATATGATTGAGAGAAGTAAGGAGAAGTCGGGGGTTATGTTGTAGAAAGTTGCTCCCCTAAAGCACGCCCAGCCGTGTATATTAGTAAAATCAAAACACGCTTCCGCTCGGATTCCGACGCAGCGGTACTAGGTTCGCTGGGATTTGCTACCACTTTGTGGCAGCTTTCCCAGCTTACCAAGTGCCGGCGTCTTCATACGGTTTTGATTTTACTAATATACACGGCTGGGCTTTTCTTTACCGGACAACTGCTCCGCCCCGCCTTTGGCAAGGTTGGTGGCGGCTGTGATATAGTCCTTTCGTTAATGCTCTATAATTATAAACATTTTTGATAAATGAGATATTTAGTGCTGTTTATTGTCATTGTATTTATCATGTGATATATTTATATTAATAGATATGTACGGGAGGAAGTAGTAATGAATATGATAGGCATTAAATGCCCACATTGCGGAGCAGACTTAAAAATTAACGATGAGATTGATATGTTCTATTGTAATTTTTGTGGCGGTCAGATTTTTATGGATGGTCTGAGCGACGCTGCATATGAATCAAGAACCAAAATAAAAGGAATGAAGCATGAAGAGGTAATGCTTGATAAGAAACATGAACATGAGAAATACATGAAAGAAATTGAATATAAAAAAGATAAAAAAGTTAAAATATTTATATATTCATTGTTATTTTTGTTGTTTCTTGTATTCTTATTAACTCAATTGATATAGTTGAAGAGGTTGAACATATGAAGAAAAAAATAATTATTACAGTAAGCATAATTGCATCTGTTGCATTATGTGCGGTATTGATTTGGAAATTTTGGCCGTGTAATCATACATGGAAAAATGCAACATGTACCGATCCAGTTACATGCACAAAATGCAGAAAAACAGAAGGAGAAGCATTAGGTCATGTGTGGACAAATGCAACATGTACCGAACCTAAAACTTGTTCTGTATGTGATAAAACAGAAGGAGAGGCATTAGGTCATACTTGGAAAGATGCAACATGTACAGAACCCAAAACTTGTTCCGTATGCAATGAAACAGAAGGAGAGGCATTAGGTCATACTTGGATGGACGCAACCTATAATAATCCAAAAACTTGTTCCATATGCGGAGAAACAGAAGGAGAGCCTTTACAACATGTGCAATCAAATAATTTAAGCAGTAATAGTAGAAGTAACAATTCATCTGGGACAACACAGACAAAGAAATGTTTAATATGTGGTAAAAAAGTGAGTCATAATTATACACAATATTGTGATACTCATGATTGTTCACAATCTAATTGCCCATATCCAGCGAAAAAGGCAGGAAGCACTTATGGAAGTTTATGCGAGTTTCACAGTTGTCATTATAAAGATTGTTTGTCTATTCCAGTTGGAGGAACTCAATATTGTCCAGGACATCTTGAGAAATTGAAATAACTCGCATAAAAAACATTATCCTTAATGAAATACATATAAGTCTAATATTAATATGACTTGAAAGGCAATTGAGGCAACTAAGAAATTTAGGCAATGGTCGACTCGGATAGTGATACCAACAGTTGCAGTTGGTATGGCTATTGTGGTTACTCCAGAGTTAAATCAAAGATAAGTAGAAAGCAAAGCAATGGGCTTGAGGCTTAAGACTTAGGCTCTTTCTTTTTTGCTAAAAACATATTCCTTTATTGAAAAATAAGAAATTACTAACAGGTGACTTTTATGCAACATCTAGTAATTATAGAAAAACTCCCGGAAGTTTGGAGGCAGGTTGTTTGTGTAGTGTATTTTCAAACCGTACGGAAACGCCGGCACTTGATTTTGCGAGGGAGTCGCCAAAGGCGACAAACCTCACAAAATCTTAGTACCGCTGCGTTTTCGTCCGAGCGAGAGCGCGTTTGAAAATACACTACACAACCACCTGCCTCCCACTCCCGGGAGTCACTTTTCTAGAATAACCCAGTTATTACCCCATCATCATTAACATCTATATTATATGCCGCTGGTGATTTTGAAAGTCCTGGCATTGTCATTACTGAACCTGTAAGCACTACTATGAAGCCTGCACCGGCTGATACATATGCTTCTCTTACATTCATCTCAAATCCTTCCGGACGGCCAAGTAATGTCGGATCGTCTGAAAGCGAATACTGTGTCTTAGCCATACAGATTGGAAGATTACCAAATCCTAACTGTTCAAGCTGTGCAATCTGCTTATTAGCTGCTGCCGAATAATTAACACTTCCTGCGCCATATATTTCTCTGGCAATTGTCTCAATCTTTGCTTTAACCGGCTGGTCTGTCTCATACAGACAATGGAAATTGCTCTTCTTTGTCTCAAGTGTCTTAAGAACCTTTTCTGCAAGCTCAATTCCGCCTTCTCCACCCTTTTCCCATACTTTGGCAAGGGCGAATTCACAGCCTTTATCTTCACAGAACTTCTGTATATAATCTAATTCTGCCTGTGTATCTGATACAAATGCATTAAGTGTAACAACTACAGGCACGCCATATTTCTGCAGATTCTCGATATGCTTTTCAAGGTTTACGATTCCCTTCTTTAATGCGTCAAGATTCTCTGCTGATAATTCTGTCTTAGGTACTCCACCGTTGTACTTAAGTGCTCTTACTGTTGCTACTAATACAACTGCATCTGGCTTTAAGCCTGACTTACGGCACTTTATATCAAAGAATTTCTCTGCACCTAAATCCGCACCAAATCCTGCCTCTGTGATTACATAATCTGCCATCTTGAGTGCAGTCTTAGTTGCTCTTACTGAATTACAGCCATGTGCGATATTAGCAAATGGTCCACCATGTACTAATGCCGGAGTATGCTCAAGTGTCTGGATAAGGTTAGGCTTTAATGCATCCTTTAACAAAGCTGCCATTGAACCTACTGCATTGATATCTGATGCTGTAACAGGCTGTCCCTGATAATTGTAAGCAACTACCATCTTACCAAGTCTTTCCTTTAAATCCTTCATATCTGTTGCAAGACATAATACTGCCATAATCTCTGACGCAACTGTGATAACGAAATGATCTTCTCTTACAGTTCCGTCAACCTTAGAACCAAGACCTACAACTATATTTCTAAGAACACGGTCGTTCATATCCATACATCTTTTCCATGTAACACATCTTGGGTCAATTCCAAGTTCGTTGCCCTGCTGTATATGGTTATCAAGAAGTGCCGCACATAAGTTGTTAGCTGATGTGATTGCATGGAAATCGCCTGTAAAATGCAGATTCAATTCTTCCATAGGAACAACCTGTGCATATCCACCACCTGCTGCTCCACCTTTGATACCGAAACATGGACCAAGTGATGGCTCACGAAGTGCTATAACTGCCTTCTTGCCAAGCTTTCCAAATGCTTCTCCAAGCCCTACAGTAATTGTTGTCTTTCCCTCTCCTGCCGGAGTTGGATTAATGGCTGTAACAAGAATTAACTTTCCATCTTCATTGTCTTTGACACTGTTGATGTACTCATCTGATATCTTAGCCTTATACTTTCCGTATAATTCAAGATCATCCTCGCTTATGCCGCATCTGGCTGCAACATTCTTAATTGGCTCCATTACTGCTTCCTGTGCAATTTCAATGTCTGTCTTCATAATGTTTCTCTCCTTTGCTTTAGCCTTTTCGTGCCTTGCAATCCTGCCTTATCAAGATTCCTAAGAAGATCCCCTTCCTAATATATCTTTACATAAAAACAAGAGGCTACAGGCGCACTTTAATACACCTATGCCTCTGTTAAAAACCTGAAAGATTCTCCCCAAGCAAATCAGCCTCAATATTTCTCATCTCTATGCTTAGAAATTGCTTCTTCGGTGCTGATAATTACAGCTCTCCAGAGTTCCGTCCATAACCGGTCCTTTTGCCTGAGAGTTTTCGCTGTCACCTTCGGCGCTGCATTTTTACACAGTCTCTCCCGATTATATCTTCCGGATATTACCTTAATAATAAGGAAAAAAGCGTCTTGCTTTATCTGCAAAACGCCTTCGTTTTCAACAATAATATATAAATTGACAGAGTTTGTCAATAAGCAACATTTAACAAATTTATTTATTATATTAAGAAATAACAGTATTCAATTGAAAAAAAAGTTGATTTATGTTAAAATTTGTCTTAATTTTTTATAAAAAGGGAGAATACATAATATGTTTAGTAAAATCAATACTATTCTCGGTACTATTGACGCATATGTATGGGGAATTCCACTCATTGTCCTTATACTTGCCGTTGGTCTGTTTCTTACTATCAGACTTAAGGGTGTTCAGTTTACTAATCTTGGACGTGCTTTTAAGTACATTTTCAAAGACGAAACTGATGGAAAGCATGGTGAAGTGAGCAGTTTCGCAGCACTATGTACAGCACTTTCAGCAACAATCGGTACAGGTAATATCGTAGGTGTTGCTACTGCTATTGTCTCAGGCGGTCCTGGTGCATTATTCTGGATGTGGCTTGCTGCCTTAGTTGGTACTGCTACCAAGTACTCAGAGTGTCTCTTAGCAGTTAAGTTCAGACAGGTTGACGAAGACGGTCATGTTGTTGGTGGTCCTTTTAACTACATTGAACATGGTATGGGACCTAAGTGGAAATGGCTTGCCAAGATATTTGCTTTCTTTGGTATAGGCGTTGGTCTTTTAGGAATTGGTACATTTACACAGGTAAACGGAATCTCTTCTGCTGTTAATAATTTCTTTGATTCTAACAACGCATGGACTGTTTCATTATTTGGAAGAACATATTCATGGACTGTAGTTATAAGCTGTCTTATCCTTACATTCTGTGTTGCTCTTGTTCTTATTGGTGGAATCCAGAGAATTTCTAAAGTTGCTCAGGTTATTGTTCCTTTCATGGCTGCAACATATTTTTTAGCAGGTATTCTTATTATTTTATTTAATATTACAGATGTTCCTGCTGCCATCCTTACAATTGTGCAGAGTGCATTTGGTCTTAAGGCCGCTGCTGGTGGTGCCCTTGGTGCCATGGTTGTAGCTATGCAGAAGGGTATTGCAAGAGGTATCTTCTCTAATGAGGCCGGTCTTGGTAGTGCACCTATTGCCGCTGCCGCTGCCCGTACCAATGAACCTGTACGTCAGGGCCTTGTATCTATGACAGCTACTTTTATTGATACTATTATCATCTGTTCAATTACAGGTATTGCAATTGTTCTTACAGGAGCTTACGATATGGGACTTGAAGGTGTTGCAGTAACAACTAAAGCATTCCAGATAGGACTTCCATTCCCTGATGGAGTTGCTTCATTTATTCTTATGTTATGCCTCGTATTCTTTGCATTTACAACTATTCTTGGCTGGGATTATTATTCTGAGCGCTGCCTTGAATACCTTACTAATGGTAAGAAGAAATGCATCAAGGCATATAGATGGATATATATCCTCTGCGTATTCATCGGTCCTTACATGACTGTATCTGCCGTATGGACAATTGCAGATATATTTAACGGTCTTATGGCTATTCCTAACCTTATAGCACTTGTAGCTTTAAGCGGTGTGGTTGCTAAAGAAACTAAAGATTATCTTGACAGAATTAAGAAAAAAGAGATTGATTAATTGATTTCTTATATATAAAAACGCCAGTCATGAATTCTCTGATTAATTCATGACTGGCGTTTTTAATTTATCTGTTTGCTTTCTTTCCACCAACACCATTAATATACATCAACGGTATTCCGAAGAATGCCATTCCTCCAACAATATTACCTATTGTAACAGGAATAAGATTATTAAATATAAAATTCGGTATATTCAATGTACTAAGCTGCTGTGCTGTATAACCATATTGCTCCATAGCATCTTTCACATATAACGGATTAAGTTTTGCTATCATTCCTGCAGGTACATAATACATATTAGCAACACAGTGCTCATAACCGCTTACAACAAAAAGCAGTATTATAAAAAAACAACATAACAGTTTTCCGGTTACATCCTTTGCACGTGCCGCAAGCATAACTGCTGCGCACACAAGTATATTACATAATATTCCCGATGCAAGTGCTGTTGTAAAATCGAGGTTACATTTTCCAAGTGCTACTTTAATTGTATATGCACCAAGTATTCCCGATGAATAATTGTACTGCCCACTTACATAATCAATACATGTAAGCATTAACGAGCCAAGAAGATTGCCAAAATATACTACAACAAGCATTCTTATAAGCTTAAATGCTGTGTGCTTCTTCTGTACAGTTGCCATAATTGCCAGACAGTCTCCCGTGAAAAGCTCAGCACCTGTCATAACAACCATCATAAGTCCCATTGGGAATACAACTCCTGCAACCAGACGTGCAATTCCTACATTGACGATATCATGTGCTGCCACACTGCTTCCGGCTGCGCCAAATGCAATCATCATTCCTGCAAGTATGGCTTTCATAAAAAGCTTGTATGCTGGACAGTCAACCTTACCCACACATCCTTCTACATAATTTTCTATAGCTTCTTTCATAGATAACATCTTTCGTTCCTCCCTGATTGTGTATTTTGTTAATTACAATCACTTTATTCGTGTATACAAAATACATCTTGCATATTATAGCAAGCTGAATATTTATTTACAAGTATCTTATAAAGAACAATTCTACATGCTTCGGCCCCTCTTTTGGACTTCAACGCGCTTTCTCACTACTTTAACGTCCAATCCACCACTCCATGGCTACCCCATTACACCTGCACGACAAAAAGCACCTGCCAGAACACAACCCTACAGGTGTTCTGACAGGTGCTTATCAGTATATATCATATATACATTTGTATTATTCTACTTTCCAGATGTTGCCTTAAGTCTTGCCATAGCTCTTGCAAGTGCTGCTCTTGAGTGATAATACTCATGGATACTCTGCTTCTGGCGGAGGCGCTCCTCTGCCCTCTGCTTAGCTTCCTCTGCTCTTCTTACATCGATTTCCTCAGGCTTTTCTGCTGTCTCAACAAGAAGAGTTACACGGTTGTTGACGATTTCAACAAATCCCATTCCAACAACAGCATGAATCCACTCGTCGCTGCCCTCTGGCTGGAACTTCATCTGACCTTCATCAATTGCAATAACCATATCTTCATGATGGGCAAGAATTTCCTTCTGTCCATCAAACTCAGGCACAATCAGAGAACGGCATTTGCCAGCGAAAAACACCCGGTTAGCTGATATTACTTTTAAATAAAATGAACTTGTAGCCATTAGTTTTTCCTTTCTGGCAGGATGTTACTGCATCTTCTCAGCCTTTTTAATAACATCATCTATAGTTCCTACATTGAAAAATGCGTTCTCAGGATATTCGTCCATCTCACCATCAATAATTGCCTTGAAACCTCTTATAGTCTCCTTTAATGGAACATATACACCAGGAATACCTGTAAAGTTCTCAGCAACATGGAATGGCTGTGATAAGAATTTCTGAATCTTTCTTGCTCTGAATACTGTAACCTTATCTTCATCTGCAAGCTCTTCCATACCAAGAATAGCAATGATATCCTGTAATTCCTTGTACTTCTGAAGGATTTCCTGAACCTTTCTTGCTACCTCATAATGCTCCTCACCTACAATGTCCGGCTCAAGAATTCTTGATGTAGAATCAAGAGGGTCTACTGCCGGGTAGATACCCTGTTCAACTATCTTTCTTGAAAGAACTGTAGTTGCATCAAGATGTGCAAATGTTGTTGCAGGTGCAGGGTCAGTAAGGTCATCAGCAGGTACATATACTGCCTGTACTGATGTTACAGAACCATTCTTTGTAGAAGCAATTCTCTCCTGTAATTCACCCATCTCAGTTGCAAGTGTTGGCTGATAACCTACGGCTGAAGGCATACGTCCAAGAAGTGCTGAAACCTCTGAACCAGCCTGTGTGAAACGGAATATATTATCAATGAATAAAAGCACATTCTGATGCTTCTCATCACGGAAATATTCAGCCATTGTAAGTCCTGTCTCAGCAACACGCATACGTGCTCCAGGTGGTTCATTCATCTGACCAAACACCAAGGCAGTTTTTTCAAGAACGCCCGACTCTTTCATTTCTGTCCAGAGGTCGTTACCTTCTCTTGATCTTTCTCCTACACCTGTGAATATTGAATATCCACCATGCTCTGTTGCAATATTGCTGATAAGTTCCTGAATAAGAACTGTCTTACCAACTCCGGCACCACCAAACAGACCAATCTTACCACCCTTTGCATAAGGTGCCAAAAGGTCAATTACCTTGATACCTGTCTCAAGAATCTCTTCTGCAGGATTCTGTTCTTCAAATGTTGGAGGTTCTCTGTGGATTTCCCACTTCTCCTCTGTGTCTGGCTGCTCTCCACCATCAATAGCCTCTCCTAATACATTAAAGAGACGGCCAAGAGTTTTCTCTCCAACAGGAGTCTTAATGCCACTGCCTGTAGCTGTTACTTCCATGTCTCTGCAAAGACCTTCACTGGAAGCAAGCATAATACAGCGGACTGTGTCGTTACCGATATGCTGTGCAACTTCCATTACACATTTTTTATCACCATTATTAACTTCAAGTGCGTCCCTGATTGCCGGAAGGTTCTCATCTTCGAACGCTACATCGACAACAGGTCCCATTACCTGTATAATCTTTCCTTTATTACTCATATTATCTCCTATCCGTCGCATTATTTCTTTCGTTTCTTCTTCTGCGACTTCGCACCAGCGATAACCTCAGTTATTTCCTGTGTGATTGAAGCCTGTCTGGCTCTGTTATACTGTATATCAAGATCGTGCAGCATATCCTTTGCACTCTTTGATGCAGCCTCCATCGCCATCATACGGGCATTCTGTTCGCAGGAGAATGACTCTACCAAAGCTCCGTATACGAAACCAACTATATAATCAGGAACAATTCTGTCCATAACTACTTCTGGGGAAGGTTTTAATGCAAGTTCCTCTCTTTTGAAATCAACCGGTATCTGGATATTGAAATCTGCCTTCTTAAGAGGAAGAAGCTGTTCAATCTGTGTTTCCTCCTGAATAGCATTAATCATACTTGTGTATATGATATACACCTCATCAAGTTCACCTTTTCTGTACAGTTCTATTATTTCTTCTGAAATATTTCTTGCTCTGTTAAGAGTAGGATTCTGAACTGTATAGTGGAACTGCTTCTCAATCTCAATACCGCGCTGTTCAAAATAATGTCGTCCAAGTTCTCCTAATACGAATAATGAATGATTAGGATTCTTTTCAAGCTGCTCCTGCGCAATCTTTAAAACATTATGGTTATATGAACCTGCAAGTCCTTTATCAGCAGTAATAACTATGTAGCCTACCTTTTTATCCGCTGCGTCTTTATCCTCATTTGTCTTAAAATATATACTGCTTATATCAGGTATATGTCTTAAGATTCTGCTCATTTCTGACTGCAGAGTGAAAAAGTATGGTTCCGTGTCTGAAAGCATTTTCTTAGATTTCTTAAGCTTGGAAGAAGAAATCATATACATGGCATTAGTAATCTTTAATGTATCATTGATACTTTTTATTCGATCCTGAATTTCCTTTGTGTTTGCCATATCTATACGCTTACCTTTCTTTTAGCACACATGCATTATGCAAATTCTTTTACTGCTTCCAGAATATTCTTAACCAGCTCATCATTAATCTCTTTCTTATCTTCAATCTGCTTTCCTATTTCAGGATGCTTGAGATCCATGAATTCAAGTAATTCTGTCTGGTGTTTCTTAACTTCCTTAGTAGGTATCTCATCAAATACGCCGTTATTAGCCATAACAAGTGTCATAACCTGCTCATGCATTGAAAGTGGATGGCAGAGTGGCTGCTTTAAAAGCTCCATAAGGGCTTTTCCGTGCTGTAACTGTGCCTTAGTCGCATCATCAAGATCTGATGCAAACTGTGTAAATACTTCCATCTCTCTGTACTGTGCAAGGTCAATTCTTATGCTTCCTGATGCCTTCTTCATTGCCTTAGTCTGGGCTGCACCACCAACTCGTGAAACCGAAAGACCTACATTAACGGCTGGTCTCATACCTGAATTAAACAGGTTAGTTTCAAGGAATATCTGACCATCTGTGATAGAGATAACATTTGTTGGAATATATGCTGATACATCACCAGCCTGTGTCTCTATTATAGGAAGTGCTGTTATTGAGCCTCCACCTAACGCATCACTTAAACGGCTTGATCTTTCAAGCAGTCTTGAATGAAGATAGAATACATCTCCAGGATAAGCCTCTCGTCCAGGTGATCTTTCAAGCAGAAGGGAAAGTGCTCTATACGCTACCGCATGTTTGCTCAAATCATCATATACAATAAGAACATCTTTTCCCTGATGCATGAAATGCTCTGCCATTGCAGTACCTGCATATGGAGCTATATACTGAAGTGATGCAGGATCACTCGCTGTTGAAGATACAACAATTGAATAATCCATTGCACCATGCTTAGTAAGTGTTGATACAACCTTGGCAACTGTAGATGCCTTCTGTCCGATTGCAACATACACACAGATAACACCTTTACCTTTCTGGTTAATAATTGTATCTGTGGCAATTGATGTCTTACCAGTCTGACGGTCACCAATGATAAGTTCTCGCTGTCCACGGCCAATTGGGAACATTGAATCAATTGAAAGTATTCCTGTTTCCATTGGTGTGCTTACAGACTTACGGTCTACGATACCAGGAGCATCTTCCTCAATTGGTCTGTAATCTTCTTCTTTAATATCGCCTTTTCCATCAATAGGCTCGCCAAGTGCATTGATTACTCTTCCTACAAATGCGCTGCCTACCGGAATTCCGGCTTTTTTCTTGGTTCTTACAACCTTAGTTCCTTCTTTGATTCCTGTATCCCTGCCGAACAAGATAACGCCTATCTCATTCTCACGGATATCCTGAACCATTCCTTTTACTCCATTATCAAATACTACGATTTCACCATACATTGCATGGTCAATACCGTATACAGTAGCAATTCCATCACCGACCCATATTACATTACCAGTCTCACGGCTTGCTTCATCCCAATTGAAATTCTCAATCTCACTCTGGATAATGGAGATAATATCTGTTGCACTAATTGCGCCCACAGGGGTCACCTCCCAGTTAATTTTCTTTCAAGCTGACAAAAACGTCCTTCAAAACTTCTGTCGTATTCCTTGTGATGCGCTCTTATAACATATCCGCCTAAGAGATCCGCATCTACTGTCTTTGTCAGTTCAATTGTATAATCCGGATATCTGCTCTTTAAGAAATCCTGTGCCTGCTTTGCATTATCATCTTCATCACTGATGTCTGCACTTATAAGCTCTGCTTTTAAAATGTGGTTTGCTTCATCATCAATTCTGTAATATGAATCAAATATGTCTCTCATCTCATCACAATAACCAAGCTTACACATTTCTTTAATGAAATTCTTCATAAGTTCTTTAGTATCATCAAGTGCAAACACTTTATCAATGATGTCGTATTTCTTTGCAAGAGGTATTTCAGGATTCGTGAGAATTTTCTGAAGTTCTGAAGTTTTGCTATATAACTCATCAGCCCTTCTTACATCCTCTCTGCTCACAGACAACCGGTGTAAAACTATTGCATTATTTACTGCTGCCTGCGTCATGAGCATCACCTGTCTTTACGATTTTTCTTGCAGCTATGAGAGCGAGTCTTGCAATATCTGCCTGTGCAGCTTCCGTTGCTTTCTCTTTCTCTGTAGCTATATCAGCCTTTGCCTTTTCAAGCATTACTTCTGTTTCTTTTCTGGTCTTTTCCAAAGCTGCCTCATGCTCTTCCTGTGCTCTGTTTCTAGCATTTACAATAATCTCATCAGCTTCAGTCTTCGCACTTTCAAGCTTTTCGTCATATGAAGCCTTTAATGCATCTGCTTCTTCCTGACTCTTCTTAGCATCATCAAACTGCTGCTTAATCATATCTTCTCTTGCATTGATTACTTTCATAACAGGCTTAAACAGGAACTTCTTAAACACCAGATATAAGACGAGCAGATTGACTACTGTCCATAATATATTCCATGGATCTATACTTAACACTAGCTTCGCCTTCCTTTCTATCTTGTCTTAGTTATCTTTCCCATAAATGTTATTAGCCTAAGAAAAGGATTATAAGAAGGGCGATAACAAAACCATAAATAGCTGTTGCCTCTGCAAGGGCACAACCTAAAAGAAGTGACTTACTAATCTTGCTTTCTGCCTCTGGCTGTCTTGCGATAGCGTCTACTGCACTGCTTGTTGCCTTACCGATACCAAGACCAGCACCGATACCTGTTAATACTGCTATACCTGCTCCGATTGCTACTAAAATTGTTGACATAATAATAATCTCCTTTTTAAAACATTTATTCTTGTTACATATACTCTTACTCTGTAGCCTCTTTTATAAAAAGACCAGTTAAGAATACGAAAACATACGCCTGTATCAGTCCATCGAATATATCGAAGTAACAACTGAATACTGCCGGTAAAACTGCTGGAACTACCATCTTTAATAATTCCATGATTACAAATGAACCTAAAACATTACCGAATAATCGCATGCAAAGTGATAAGGGCTTGATAAATACTTCCAGAATATTAATAGGAAGTATTATAGGCATTGGCTCTGCAAAACTCTTAAGCCAGCCTTTAGTTCCTCTGGCTCTGATTCCTGCGACCTCAATAAGCACAATACTCATCAATGCCAGTGTTGCTGTAACATTCATATCCTTAGTTGGCGGCTTGAAACCAAGCAGTCCTATCAGGTTCGCAATTCCTATGTAAATAGCAATTGCTGACAGATATGGAATGTATGCCTTTCCTTTTTCTCCTACCGTCTCAGTGAAGAAATCATTGAGCCCCTTTATTGCTGTTTCTACAACTACCTGTCTGCGACTGGGGTTTTCCACACTTAGATTTCGGCTTAGCAGAATACACAACAGAAACACAACAGCCATGATAATCCATGTAACAACAACGGATTCATATACTGGGATTCCACCAAACAAAGGTATAGTGAACACTGTCTCGCAATTAAGTTCTTCCATAAGCCCTTCTACCAAAGCATCCATCTGCACGACCTCCTTTCTAAATATGAAACATATTTCTTTTCTGTTCACGGATTTTATTCCACAAAAAAAATAATGTCAAGCCTAGATTCTGCCTAGGTTTGACACTATTTTCTCCTTTAATAATCGTACATTTTTAACAAAAAATCATTTATGACCAGCGTTCATTTTTGTTATTTTTTACATTGAATTCTGGCAAACTTTATTTTTATTTAATAATCTCATTAAAATTTGTCAAAAATGTATCAATAAAACCTGTTAATTTTTCTACAAATTTGTCATTTAATTAAGATATAATCGGTTATTCATTAATTATATTAATCTCTACAAAGCCGTTAAAACACTTGTATTCTCTATAACAAAGTTCCTGAACGTCTCTACAGCAGGAGACATGTATGTACTATTATCATTAACCATATAAAAGCTTCTCTCATATTCAGGTGACTCGATTTCAAATATTTCTACAGACATCTTTTCCAATATATCCATATATGGAACTACCGCTATTCCGAATCCATTAGCAACCAGCCCGGCTATAACCTGATCTTCCTCAGTTTCATATGCAACCTTTACTGTTATGTCCAATCTTTTCAACATTTCATCAAATATGCTTCTTATTCCAGAGTTCTTGTCAAAACATACATATGAATACCCTGCTGTCTCTGCAAGATTAATGCTCCTTTTCCTTTTCTTAGCCAGCGGATGTCCTTTAGGCGTAATAAGCACGAGTCTCTGCTTCATAACAGGCTCAGCCGTAAAATGATATTCTTCTGATGGCTTAGAACAGAACAACAAATCATACTTCCCAAGCTGCATATCGTCAAGCAGCCTGCCCGTAACATCTGTGTGAAACGTAAAATCTATATCAAGCTTCGGATTCTTCTTTATAAATGCTGCCGCCATCTCTGGAACATAACTTATTCCCAATGGTCTTACAAGTCCTAATCTTATCGTTCCATTTCCCATTGCACTTCTTTTAATAGAAGCAATTCCATCATCTAACACATCAATAGTCTTTTCTGCATAAGAAAGAAACTCCTCTCCGAATTGAGTCAGAGTTATCTTATGTCCGTTTTTTTCAAAGAGTTTAACACCAAGTTCCTTTTCCATCTGTGAAATTGCATGACTAAGACTCGGCTGTGTAATGCATAATTCTTCTGCCGCCTTCGTGTACTGGCGGATTCTTGCAAGTGTAACGAAATATCTCAGATTATATATATTCATAGACAGCCTCCTGAGCACAATTATTATCTTAATTATAAACAGTTCTATAGACAAAATCTATAATTTCATTAAAATTATTCATTTGTTATTAATCAATAATGAAACTACACTTAGAGACTGTGATTATGTTCTTTATTAAAAAGGAAAGGGGATTCATTATGAGTTCAATTGATAGTGCAATAGATTTAAATGCTGGTTCTGTTTCTGAAAATGTTAAGACTACGCTTAGAGGTGAGCTTGTTCTTGCCTTTGCTGTTATAATCAACAGCCTTGGAGTCGTACTTATGCTTTACTCAGGAACTGGAATATCTGCAATCTCAAGCGTTCCATATGCTTTTTCCGAAGTCTTCCCTAAGATTACTCTTGGTACATTTACATATATGTTCCAGGGACTTCTTGTACTCAGCCTTATGATTCTGCGTAAGAAGTTCGTACCATCATATCTGTTTTCATTCGTTGTCGGATTCATATTTGGTGAGTGCATCGACATGCACAATATGTGGGTTCCAATGCTCCCAACTGCAATCGGATTCAGAATTGTGTACTTTATTATAAGCTACTGCCTGATAAGTCTCGGCATAGCTCTTTCTAACAGATGCAAGCTTCCAATTATTCCTACTGACCTGTTCCCTCGTGAACTTGCAGATATCACTGGCGTTGCATATTCACGCATCAAGATTTCTTTCGATGTTATATGCCTTGCCGTAACTGCATGTCTTACCGGTCTGATATTAGGTCATGTTAAGGGTCTTGGCATCGGTACTGTTGTTGCTGCATTTACAATGGGAAAAGCCATCGGCTTTGTCGGCAGATGGCTTGATAAGAAGTTTGATTTTGTTTCATTTATGAAGAAATAACTTCCTCACATATTGTCTAATCTATCTTTAATTACATTAATATCATAATCTGGGGCAGATGAAACTACTGCATCGTATATTGGCTTTATATCTGCCTCTTCTTCCTCTAGTTCTGAGGCTATTGTCTCCAGAGTTTTTGACTTCTTTACTTTCATGGAATTACTGAACAGCTCCCTAAATACATCTGACAGATGTTACATTGTCTTTATCTATATAAGTATATTAGCATTCACGGATACCTAAAACAAACCTTTATAAATGAACTTTCATAGATATATGTTAATCTATGAATATCCAGCTTTGATAAGCAACTGGTGTTGATTATTGAAGCAATCAACACCAAGATACTTTAGAAAAGATTTCATTCTTTAAATATATTAATATCATATATAATTATATATGTCAATATATATTATCTAAACATTAGAAATACCTCGTTTTTATTAAAAAAGGTACAACATTCATCATGTGAATATTATACCTATAATTAATAAATATTATCTATATGCCCTCTCGTATATACACGCAATCTCTTCATCAGTAGTTTCCTGAGGGTCTCTTACGAACAATCTCATCATTGTTGCCCTTGCGTTCTTGGCAAGTGTCATTGCTTCTTCCTTCTTTATTCCGTAATCAGACATCTTAAGGTCATCAACTCCACATGCCTTCTGTAATTCAAGAAGCGCTGTGATGAAATCTTCCGGTTTAGACGCATCTTTCATTCCAAGAAAATGTGCCATATCAATGAAGCGTTCATCACATACATGCTTATTAATCCAGAATGTGAAGTACTCCTTAGACAGCATGATAAGTCCCGCTCCATGAGGAAGCTCAGGGTGATATGCACTCATTGCATGCTCCATAGAATGTTCTGATATACATGATGTTACAACCATTGAATAGCCAGACATTGTATTAGCGTATGCAACATGTTCTCTTGCCTCAATATCATTACCATCCTTAACTGCTCTTGCAAGATAATGTCCGATATTTTCAATCGCGGCACGCTGAATCATATCTCCCATAATATTATGTTTGTTGCTTATATACCCTTCCAATGAATGGAAAAGTGCATCAAATCCCTGATATGCAGTGAATTTCGGTGGAACTGTTTTCATAAGCTCAGGGTCAACAATTGCATACTTTGCAAACATCCCCGCCATTCCACCAATACCAATCTTTTCATTAGTATCAGGATTAGAAATTACTCCGATAGTATCAACCTCTGAGCCTGTTCCTGCTGATGTAGTAATTGCAATCCATGGAAGCATCTCATTAGGAGGTGTCATCTTTCCACCTGATGGACTATTAGCATAATCCCACAGATTATCTGATGGCTGTGGAATGAACATTGCCATATTCTTAGCCGCATCCATAACTGAACCGCCGCCTAAAGCAACAACAAAGTCAACTCCATTCTCGCGACCAATTCTTGCGCCTTCTTCAACTGCTGACTTCAGCGGATTAGCTCCTATTCCGTTATAAAGCACATATGAAACATCAGCCTGTTTAAGTTCATCTATTGTTCTGTCAAGTGAACCATTCATCCTTGCAGACTTTCCATTGCTTATAACAAGAAGTGCTTTCTTTCCTGGCATCTTAAGAGTATGAAGCTTAGAAAGACTTCCGCATCCAAATACGACATCTACTGGTGAAAAAAACTGATATTCATTCATTATTACTCCTCTCTGAAATTAATACTGCCATCTGCAGCATTCATTCCATCAACAATAGCCAGAGATTCAAGCTGGTATCCAAGGTTACGGATAATCTGTCCACCCTGCTGGAAGCCCTTCTCAACTGCGATTCCAATACCTTCAACAGTTCCGCCTGCCTGATTGACAATAGATATAAGTCCCTGGAGTGCACAGCCATTTGCAAGAAAATCATCAATAATAAGTACATGATCCTCTGGACCTACAAACTTCTTAGATATAAGAACCTGATTCTTGCACTTATGTGTAAATGATTCAACTTCCGCAGAATACACATCACCATCAATATTGACACTCTGTGACTTCTTTGCAAATACAACCGGTACATCAAAGCATTCTGCAACTATACATGCAATACCAATTCCTGAAGCCTCAATTGTTATAATCTTATTAATATTCTTTCCGGCAAATCTTCTCTTAAATTCTTCGCCCATCTGCTTGAAAAGCTTAACATCCATCTGATGATTAAGAAAATTGTCTACTTTAAGAATGTTGCCTTCTTTGACAACTCCGTCCTTCATAATTCTTTCTTCAAGAAAATTCATAGTAATGATTCCTTTCGTAAGTAAATTATCTGTCATATTATAAGAGATTATTCTAACATTACAAGGCTCTATGGTCAATCAGTTTTAATTATCTTTTACACTTGCCATTGCAATCTGGTCAGGAGTTATAGGAAGCTCGTAAAATCTCTTTCCTGCCGCATGGCTTAATGCATCTGTAATTGCAGGAAGCGGTGTATTAATTACAACCTCTCCGATTGATTTAGCACCAAAAGGACCTGCATTCTCGTAACTGCTCTCAAACTCAACATTAATATGTCCGATATCCATTCTTGATGGAATCTTGTACTGTAAAAATGAGTTCTCATACAGCTTGCCTTTATCTGAATATGTGATATTCTCTGACATTGTCATTCCTATTCCCTGTAAGATACCGCCCTCTGCCTGTACTCTTGCAAGGTTAGGATTAACAGGTGTTCCACAATCAACACATGCGTCATACTCAACAACACGGCTCTCTCCTGTGAGAAGGTCAACCTCGACCTCCGCTGCTCCAACCATAAATGGTGGTGGTGAAATAGGAGATGTATGTGTATTGGTAACTGAAAGTGCTATATCATTACCACACATGGATGCTGTTGATATATCGGCCAAGGTTACACATTTATCCTTGTTCTCACCTGATTCGCATATTACTTTCTTTCCGTCAAATGTGACATCACATTTCTCGCAACCTAACATCTTAGCACCAAGCTTTTCGATTCTGTCTCTAAGCTCTAATGCACATTTTTCAACAGCCTTACCAGTTACATATGTTGTACTTGATGCGTATGAACCTGAATCATAAGGTGATATGTCAGTATCTGCACCAAATACACTTATATCGTCTGTGCTGCATTCAAGAACCTCTGCTGCAATCTGTGCAAGTATTGTATCACAGCCTGTTCCCATATCAGCAGCTCCGATGTTCATAGTATATACACCTTCATCATTAAGCTTTAGTGTCGCACTGCCGACATCAACTCCTGATATACCTGAGCCCTGCATTGCCATGCCCATTCCGACAAAACGTGCCTTAGTATCAGAAATCTTTCTCATAGGATATTTCTCATCCCATTTAATCATCTCTTTGACCTTTGCAAGACATCTGTCAAGTGCACAGCTTGTATTAACCTGTCCATAGTAAGCAGGCATTACATCGCCCTCTTTTACTATGTTCTTAAATCTGATTTCAAACGGGTCCATATGAAGTCTGTCTGCCAGTTCATTTACAGCCGACTCAACTGCAAAAAGTCCCTGTGTCGCACCATAACCTCTGTAAGCACCCGCTGACATTATATTAGTATATACAACATCACTTACAAAACGGAACGCTTCTGCCTTTCCATATAATGGAATTGACTTGTGTCCAGAAAGGCCTACTGTTGTAGGACCATGCTCGCCATATGCGCCTGTATTAGATAATGTGTATAAATCAATTCCTTTTACAATACCATCCTTAGTTGCACCAAGTCTTACATGCATCTGCATCTCATGTCTTGGTGATGAAGCTGACTGTGTTTCTTCCCTTGAAAATATAATCTTAGACGGTTTCTTGGTCTTCCATGTAACAAATGCAGGATATATCTCTGACACAGATGTCTGCTTTGCTCCAAATCCGCCTCCGATTCTTGGCTTGGTAACTCTTATCTTAGATGGCGATATTCCAAGTGCATGTGAGATAATTCTCCTGCAATGGAATACTATCTGTGTAGAACTTACGACATGAAGTCTTCCATAAGTATCTATTGTACAGAAAGTTCTGAAAGTCTCCATCATGCTCTGCTGGCATGCCTTAGTATGATATGTCCTGTCAATCACAATATCACACTCATCTAACACTTTATCGATATCTCCGTTGCTGCTCTCATCATGCGCGCACAGATTTCTTTTATTATCAGCTCCAACCGGACATAATGCCTCCCAGTTATCCTCAGGGTGTACAAGAATCTCATTATCCTTTGCCTTAGTGAAATCAAGCAATGGTTCAAGCACTTCATATTCTGTCTTAATAAGCTTCATTGCCTTATCAACACAGCGTTCATCAGCACCTGCAACAATGGCAACCGGGTCGCCTATGAATCTTACATGCTTATCAAGAATAAGCCTGTCATAAGGACTTGGCTCAGGATATGTCTGACCTGCACATGTGAATCTTTTCATATTCTGGTCAACATCTTTATATGTAAATATTGCTTCTATTCCTGGCACCTTCATCGCAATATCAGTATTAATATTCTTTACAAATGCGTTGGCATATGGTGAGCGCAGAAGCTTTACAACAAGGCAGTCCTTAGGTGCAATATCATCTGTATACACCGGCTTTCCAAGAAGCAGTTCCATCGCATCTTTCTTTCTGATAGCTTTATTAACCGACTTCATCTATTCAGCCTCCTTTGCTTTCTTTGCCTCAAGGAAATTCATAATTCCTCTTAACTGTCCCTCATAACCTGAACATCTGCACAGATTTCCTGAAAGGAACTCCTTTATCTCCTCTTCATCAGGATAAGGATTCTCTCTGAAAAGTGCCAATGCATTCATAACAAATCCCGGATTACAGAATCCGCACTGCTCTGCTCCCTGATCTGCTATAAATGTGACAAATTCAGACGCCTCCTCCTGTAATCCTTCGAGTGTTGTAACACTGCATTTGTCTGCTCTTGCTGCAAGAACTGAACATGAAAGGACAGGCTTATCATTAAGAAATACTGTACATAAGCCACAGTTAGATGTTTCACAGCCACATTTTACGCTGTAACAGCCATGCTCTCTCACGAATTCATAGAGTGTCATGTCTGCCGTAATATCTGCTTTAACAGATTTTCCATTCAACTTAATATCAACTAACATATATTCTCCAATCCGTAATCACCAATTAATCTCTGTTAATATTCTGAAGTGCCCTGCCTGCAAGAACGCCTGCAAGATGGCTTCTATACTCAGCACTTCCTCTCATATTGCCCGCTGTAGGCACATTTTTCTTAACAAATGTACTGAATTCTTCTAACGACTTCTCGTTAATACCGCCTGCAAGTATTCCTTCTGTATCTTTAACAACAATTGCTCTTCCCGGTCTTGCACCTATGCAGATATTGCAGACTCCAGTATCTTTAAACTTTACTCCTGCACATGTAAGCACCGGCAGATCTGTTTCTGTTATTCTCACTGCTTCATAAAACATATTCACCGGTCTTTTCTTAACAATAATATTAACAACAATGTCCATGTCATAATCACGGTCAGCATACTCAGTTAATGGAACAATGCCTCCCTTGTATAGTTCTACATAAGAATCCAGTCCGATTAAAAGCGTAAGCACATCAGAAAATCCATATCTTCCATATATACTTCCACCAACTGTTGCAAGATTTCTGAACTGCACACCTACAATATGCCTTAAAGCCTCCTTAGCACAGCCATCTGTATATTCATTAAAACTCTCATGAACTTCTAACTGTCTTAAAGTAGTCATACAGCCAATCTTAAATTCTTCATCTGATTCTTCAATCTTATCAAGTCCAAGCCCTGACATATCAATAGCCGTATTCATTCTGTTGTCACCCATACGCATCCACATCATGCCGCCGACAATACGGTTAGCTTTCTTCTGATTAAGCTCATAGGCTTCTTCAAGGCTTTCTACTTTCTTATAATTCTGTATAGTAAGCATAAAAACTCCAATCTATTTATTAGTGAGAGGCAGACGGACGGTTGTGGCAACCAGACCCGTTACCTGCAGGTGATGGCTCTCATGTCGTCATAACTCCCACACAGCACGCTGCAAATCGAGCCCTCGCCTGCTGGCATCGGGCCTGTGCCCACCACAACCTGTCTGTCATCCTTCACTACTAAATTCTTTACTCACCAAGAAATCGATAAATAATCTCATTCTCTTTCCTTATATAAATATAACGGCTTGTAAAACCCTTGTCAATCTGATAAAATTCATTCGCTAATATAATTTATGAGAATTGTTTTTTGAGATATTTAGAACAACAGCCACGAAAAATAGTTGAGTCCAACGCAGGATGCTTTGGACTCAACAATTTTCGTGGCGTCCGTTCTAACAAACCTCCACAAACCAATTCACAGAAAGGATTTTAACATGAAGAATTTTAAAAGATTTACCGCCCTCTTTTTAGCAATGCTCATGCTTTTTTCATTAGCAGCATGCGGCAATTCTACAACTGCTGATAAGAGTACAGAAGAAGCTACTACTTCAGCATTTGACGTAATGTCACAGTTTAATGAGATTGGCGTAAGCTATCCTCTTACTGTTACTGACCAGGCTGGTAGAACCGTAACATTTGAAAAGGCTCCAGAAAAGATCGCATCATCTTACTACATTTCAACAAGCCTTCTTCTTGCACTTGGATTACAGGATAAACTCGTTGGAATTGAAGCCAAGGCTAACACAAGAAATATTTACAAGCTTGCAGCTCCTGCAATCGTAAGCCTTCCTAACATGGGAACAGCCAAGGAATTTAACACAGAAGCATGTGTAGCTGCTACACCTGATGTTGTATTTCTTCCAATGAAATTAAAGAAAACAGCTGATACTCTTGAAAGTCTTGGAATCAAGGCTATTGTTGTGAATCCAGAAGACCAGTCACTTTTAGAGGAATGCATAACTCTTGTTGGAAAGATTACTAACAATGCAGGACGTGCTGAAGCACTTAATAATTCAATCAAGACATTTTTAGCTGATAACAAGACTAATGTTTCTGGCGAAAATACACCATCTGTATACCTTGCAGGTAACAGCTCTGTTCTCTCAACTGCCGGAAGCAAGATGTATCAGAATACTCTGCTTACTAACGCAGGTGGTAAAAATGTTGCTTCTGAACTTACAGATACTTACTGGGCAAATGTTTCTTACGAGCAGATTCTTGCATGGAACCCTGATTACATCGTTATCGCTGCTGATGCAACTTACTCAGTTGATGACATCTTAAACGATGCTAATCTTGCCGGCTGCAATGCTGTTAAGAACAAAAATGTAGTAAAGCTTCCTAACGATATCGAAGCATGGGATTCTCCAGTTCCTGGAAGCTTCCTTGGAAGTATATACATTGCTTCTGTTCTTCACCCAGAAAAGGTAACTAAAGATTTCTATGAAACTTGTGTAACTAAATTCTATGAAAGCTTTTATGGATTTACACCTGCAAAATAATTAAGGATGATTTATGTTCAAGAATATTAATAATTACAGGAACAAAATTATACTATTATCTGTCATGTGGGCACTGCTTCTTATAGCAGTGTTTACATGGTCAGTTCTTACCGGACAGTATCCACTCACATTAAAAGGACTGCTGTCAGGAGACACTATGTCAATTATGGTCTTTAAAAGACTAAGACTTCCACGTGCTATTATGGGCATTATCGGAGGTTTTGGACTTTCAATATCTGGTTATGTATATCAGATGATATTTAAAAATCCACTGGCATCACCTGATGTTGTCGGTGTTTCTTCCGGTGCAAGTGCCGGCGCAGCTTTTGCTATAGTTGCGATTTCGTCTTTAACCCCTGTTGTATCAATATCCGCATTTGCCGGAGGAATAATTGCCCTTATAATCACATTACTTGTGGCTTATCTTGTTCCCGGCAGAAACAGTTACACAATTGTACTTGCTGGTATTGCCATTCATTCTGTAGCACAGACAATTCTCATGTTTCTCAAACTTGCTGCAGATCCTGAAAAACAGCTTGCTTCTATTGAATACTGGATCATGGGAAGCCTTAACGGTGTTTCAAAGGACAGCCTTGCTATTCCTTTCTTTGTAACATGTGCAGGCTTTATAATCATGACTTTATTATACAGACAGATTCTCATTCTCTCGATAAATGAGGATGAAGCTGCCGCTCTCGGTGTCAATGTCACAGTTCTCCGTTTTATCATATTAATGATTGCAACATTAATCGTATCATCAATTATATGTGTAACCGGACTTATCAGCTTTATTGGACTAATTGCACCTCACATTGCCAGATTACTTACAAGACGCAATGACAGATTCACATACATATCAAGTGGACTGGCTGGTGCCATCATCATGACACTTGCTGATATATTTGCAAGAAGTGTATCCTCATCGGAACTCCCTGTAAGCATATTTACATCACTCCTTGGTGCACCGCTGCTTATAATCCTGCTTATCAAAGCTAACAAAAAGGAGGTTGCATAATGTCCGATTTATTCAATCCTGAATTATATGTTTCAGATGTATCAGTATATTATGGAAGCAAATGTGCTGTCCATAATGTAAGCTTTGACATTCAGCCTGGACAGCTTACAGCAATTATCGGTAATAACGGCTGCGGGAAAACCTCACTTATAAGAGCTGTCATGAATCTTGTTAAACATAGTGGAAAATGTATGCTTGGTGAACTCCTGCTTGAAAGTATGTCTTTCAGGAAAAGAGCTGGCATGATAAGCTACATTCCACAAAGAACCGGAATAAGCGTAAGTATGACTGTAAGAGATGTCTGTCTGCTTGGCTTTAATCCACAGCTTCACATGCTTGAATCATACAATTCCAACATGAGACATCGTGCTGATAAGGCTATCGATTCTGTTGGTCTTGCCGGATTATATGATACAGACTTTCTAACATTAAGCGAAGGCCAGAAGCAGTTATGCATACTTGCACGCACACTTATAGAAGATTCGGCGCTTCTGCTTCTTGATGAGCCTGACAGTGCACTTGATTTTTCTAACCGTCATATGCTTATGAAACATATCCGGAATATTATTTCTGATAACAAATGTGCTCTCATGTGTATACACAGTCCGGAACTGGCACTTGAGTACTGCGACAGGATTCTTCTTATGAAAGATGGAAAAATTGTTTCAGATATTGATGTACATGCAGCCAGTCTTTCAGAAATCAATGAAAAAATGTCTCTTATATATGATAATATCAATGTTACTGAATGTACTGATGCCAAGGGAAATGTACACAGAATAGTTCTTGCTTTGTAATAGGGGGATTTATGAATAATTGTTATTTGGACGCAGAAGCCGTAATTACATTTTTCAGGATGACCGGCAGAAAACACATTTTTATAACAGGCAGCCGCGGCAGTGGAAAATCTCATCTTGTTAATAATATGTTAAAATATATGTCCGATTCTTTCAATCTGTTACAGAGTCATAGAACGGATACGCCACAGGTTGTCATTAGATCTAATCTGGTTGCTGACAATAAAGAATTCGTAATTGGTGTACCCCGGACATCTGGAATTAATCCTGCATCTAAAGGCAATAATATGACAATTATTGAAGATGGATTTATTAATTGCGCAATTCCTGCCATTGATACACATCTTGATACAACTCCTGAAAGGTTATTTGTTATTGATGAGCTTGGTTATCTTGAAAGCTCTTGCATCCCATTTCAGAAGGCTGTTGAAAAACTGCTTGATAATTCACATGTTTTAGCTGTAATCAGAAAACAATCCACAGAATTTCTAAACAGAATCTGTAACAGGAAAGATGTTCTTGTTATTGATATTGACAGCACATTTGAAACGCTTTCTTGCATTATTATGGCTTCCGGTATGTCAAAACGTTTTGGCTCTAATAAGCTGATTACAGACTTTAATGGACGCTCTCTTTTTGAAAATGCAGTATCTATAAGCCATTTTGCCGGCTTTGGTGAGACACTTGCAGTAACACGGCATGATGAAGTTGTCCGTATATGTGAAGATAAAAATATACATTTTCTCCGACATGACATGCCATACAGAAATGAAATGGTCCAGCTTGGAGTTACCAGAATTCTATCAGATAACGCTTCTTCAGGTAATCTGCAGCCTCAGGGAATCCTTTTCCTGCCATCAGACCAGCCGCTTATTACAAGGACAAGCCTGCAGCTTCTGTGTCTTACATTTCTTTATTATGATGATAAGATATGCAGACTTTCCTACAATGAAAATGCTGGTTCTCCATGTATATTTCCTGCAAAATATTACGATGAGCTTCTAAACCTTCCTGAGAAAAAAGGCGGCGGGTTCTTAACAAAAAAATATCCCGCACAGGTTGTATTAGTTCCTGTACGGGATGAATATGAACTATATGATATCGATACTCCAGACGATATTACTCGTCTTTTGAAGTTTCTTCATTAGCCGGTTTGCTCTTAGGAAGTATCACATTAAGTAATATTGCCACAAATGCTGCAGGTACAATACCTGACTCACCAAACATAAGCTGTACTGCCTGTGGTGTATGTTCAAGAATTGCAGGGCTTACACCCATTCCGTAACCTACACCAAGTGCAACTGAAACAATTGAAAGTCTTCTTGCATCAAGCGGCTCTTTAGTAATAAGCTGGATACCACTTACTATGATTGATGAGAACATCATAACTGCTGCACCACCAAGTACTGACTGTGGCATGATTGATATAAGTGCTCCAAGCTTAGGTATAAGTCCGCATAATATAAGGAATACCGCACCTGATGCAAGTGCAACTCTGTTAACAACCTTAGTCATTGCAACAAGTCCTACATTCTGGCTGAATGATGTATTAGGAAGCACACCGAACATTGCTGCAAGTGTTGAACCAAGACCATCACACATTACGCCTCCAGAAAGCTCCTTATCTGTTGCCTCTCTTCCCATTCCACCTTCCATAACGCCTGAAATATCACCAACAGTCTCTACTGCTGTTACAACAAACATTACAAGTACAGGAAGTATTGCTCTTAAATCAAACACAGGCTTAACTGGCATAAACTTTGGAATTGCAATCCATTTAGCCTCTGCTACCTTGTTCCAGTTAAGTACCCATGATTTAGTATACTCAACTCCATCAGCTGTAACTGCTGTATGTGGAAGAACCAGTCCCATAATAATTGCTACAATATAACCCACAATAATTCCAACAAGAATTGCAGATGAACTAAGATATCCCTTAGTCCAGTGCTTAACAAATAATATAACTACAAGCACAACAAATGCTAAGAAAAGATTTTCCAATGAACCAAAATCCTTAGCAGAGCTTCCACCACCAAATGAATTGATACCTACTGAGATAAGCGACAATCCTATGGAAAGAACTACTGTTCCTGTTACTACTGATGGGAAGAATTTTCTTAATGGTTTAATAAATGCTCCAAGTACAGTCTCAAAAAGACCACCTATAATAGATGCTCCCATAATTGCACCATAAGCTAATATTCCGCCACCCATAATCTTGGTAACACTGCTGAATACTCCGATAAATCCAGAGCTTGTACCCATAATAATAGGTACCTTTCCACCAACAGGTCCGATTGAAAACAACTGAATAAGTGTTACAATACCTGCAATAATCATTGCGTTCTGTAAAAGTGCAACCTGGATAGATGCATATTCACTTCCTGCCCCAATTCCACATGCACCTGTAATAATAAGCAGCGGTGTAAGATTACCTACAAACATTGCCATTACATGCTGAAGTCCAAGCGGTATTGCCTGTTTTAGCGGAAGCTTTCCATTAAAATCATATGCTTCCGGCATAAGCGCTTTTATTTTTTTCATAAGTCCTCCAAATATTTATAAGAATTTTATAAAGCACTAATACTATAATTCAAAATTCATGTGTTGGCAATATTTTAGTGTTATTTCTAATATTTTTTAATCTAATATTTTCCCATCAGTTGAAATCGTCACAACCTGCCATGGAATGAATTTTCCACTGTTCTGTAATGCTGTCCTTGCAGCATATTCAAGTCCTCCGCAGCATGGAACTTCCATTCGAACAATAGTAACACTCTGAATATTATTGTTACTTATTATCTGTGTAAGCTTTTCACTGTAATCAACATCATCAAGCTTCGGACAGCCGATAATAGTAATCCTTCCCTTCATGAAATCCTGATGCATATTGGCATATGCATATGCTGTACAATCCGCCGCGATTAAAAGCTTTGCTCCGTCAAAGTATGGTGCATTAACCGGCACAAGCTTAATCTGACATGGCCATTGTGCAAGCTGGGATTCTGGTGCAACCGGGGATACTGTGTATCCTGCTGCTGAATCTTCTGTCTTCGCATTTACCTGTGAATTTCTGTTAAACTGTCTCATCATGCTTCCAGGGCATCCTGAAAAATGTGGTTTCGCTGCAGCCTGCTCCTTTGCAGCTTTATTGGCAAGAACCGCAGCTTCATCATATGCTGCCGCTTCTCTTTCTACAAATGAAATTGCCCCTGTAGGACACTGTGGCAGGCAATCACCAAGACCATCACAGTAATCGTCTCTCATAAGTCTTGCCTTTCCATCAACCAATCCGATTGCCCCCTCATGACATGCTGTCACGCATGCTCCGCACCCATTACATTTATCCTCATCAATATGAATAACTCTTCTTATCATCACTTAATCCTCCTGTGTTCTCATTGATTTCGTGATTAAAGAATAATATAATGAGCATAATAAATATGTTGTTTTAACCACATTTTTGATAATTTATTAAAAATGTATTTTAAGTCAGAAAATTGGATTTTACCGGGGCAGTATAAGGAGAACTTATGGCAATTATCAAATCACCAATATTTAAAGATATCACCGAATCAGAAATATCAGAGATGACCGCAGCCGGATTTCTGCGTGCCAGAAAATTCCGCAAAAATTCGTTTATATATCATGTAACAGACAGCGTTCACGAAATTGGAATTGTTGCATCTGGTCAGGTAACTATTGAATATATAGATTTGTGGGGCAACAAAGCTATTATGAGCAATATTACTCCGGGACATGTATTTGCTGAAACATATGCTCTGACTGGCGAACCGCTCATGGTAGATGCGGTTGCATCTGAAACAAGTGTGATTCTTTTTCTTGATATGGATAAATTGATGAATTCACAATCTGAAAATACACACTGCAAAGATACAATCCTTAACAATCTGCTGCACATTTCCATTCAGAAGAATCTCACCCTGTCTAACCGGATATTCTGCACATCACCTAAGACAATCCGAGAAAGGCTTCTTATATATCTGTCCAATGAGTCAAGAAAAGCTGGCAGTCAGGAATTCGTAATTCCATTCGACCGCCAGCAGCTTGCCGATTATCTTAACGTTGACCGTTCAGCACTTTCCAAGGAACTTGGAAAAATGCGTGATGAAGGGCTTATTGAATTCAGAAAAAATGCATTTCATCTGCACAGCATTTGCTAAGAATTCTGTTCTATAAACCGTTTCACCACTGGTCTTATCGGTGGTGAAATGTTATCCAGTTCAACCTCGGCAATATTAAAAAACTTCAGTTCTTCAATTTCTTCTTCCTGTCTCTTTAATTCTCCATGGTATTTTCTGCACACATATATAATCTCAATATTAGACACTTCATCTCCATTAGGATACACGTAATGCACCTCCGGACCGGAATTCACCATAAAAAATTCTATCTCATCTGCAATAAGACCTGTCTCCTCAAACAGCTCTCTTCTTGCACAATCCTCCACTCTCTCGTCAAGTTCAATAGAACCCCCGGCATATCCCCATTTGTGATTATCTGTACGCTTTCCTAAAAGAATCTGGTTCTTTTCATTCACTATTATTATGCTTGCGGCGCACTGCATCAGTGTCCTGTGTCCTACAAGCTTTCTTAAATCCATTATGTAACCTGGCATTGTTTAATCCTTTCAACAGTAAATTCCAATTTATCCTCTAACTGCCTCTCCACACGAAAAGACATATTCTCTTCTATTCTACAAGACTCTTACTTTTCCATTTTCCACTTTTCCATCTAAGCACCATTCCAACTGCTCTCGCACACTCGTCACCTGCCATGGCAATATATGCCCCTACCGCAAGCAGCCCCATATGTATTCCAAGAAAATATGTTCCACCAACTGCAAACAGATACATAAATATTGCACCCATTATAACAGGGAAAATAGCATCTCCACTTGTTTTTAATGCCTGGCCATATACAAGATTTGTCACTCTTCCAAATTCAAGAAATATATCTACTACCAACAGTTTTACTACAAGATCAATCATCTGTATATCATTCGTAAATATATGAACGATAAAACGTCCGGTAATTGCAAATGTCACAGAAAAGCACGTTGCTGTTACAAGACCATATATCACAGCTTTTCGCGTACCCCTGTCACATTCCTCATACTTCTTTGCCCCGATTCTCCAGCCCGTCATAATGGCATTTGCCTGTGCAAGCGCAGCTCCCACACAATATGAAAAATTGGCTATCTGCATAGCATACGAACGAGCTGTAACATTCATTCCATCCGTATCCATATGGTTCATAAAACATACTATAAATGTCATTGCCACATTATAAAGTGCTGTTTCGAATGCCGAAGGAAAACCGATTTTAACAATCTGTGCAAGTATCTTTCGTGGTTGTGCGCGCTCAGGACTTTGCTTTGCTTTTATAAGTACAGCTCCCATTGCTGCTACAATAATAAGATTCACAACCTTTGAAAAAACTGTTGCAGCAGCAACTCCCATTACTCCCCAGTTAAACACAAACAAGAATACCGAATTCAATATAATATTAATTACATTACCAACAACTGTGCCTATTAAGGAATGTTTTGTATAACCAAACACTCTTAAATAACTCGAAAAAATTGGAATAAGCGCATTTAAAAAACTTGCACCTCCAACAATTTTAAGGTATGTTTCAGCCGGCTCAAGTAAAGCAGGGGCAATACTCACTATCTTAAGTATCCACCCAGAAAAAGCAGCAAGAATAAAAGACATCAGGATACCTGTCAGTGCATTAAATACAAGTCCAAGCTGTCTGGCCTGATATGCAATTCCAGGTTTTCCAGCTCCAATATTTTGTGACATAACTGCTACCATACCGGATGATATTACCCCGAACATGATAATAAAAACACCTATATATGTATTTGCTGTTCCAACAGCCCCCACAGCCTGATCACTTACTGATGATAACATCAGTGTATCAACCATACCTGAAAGCATATAAAATAAAGTTTCCAGGCATATTGGCACAGATAGCTGTGTCAATGTTTTTCTTTCACCTTCCATACATTCTCCTTAAAATACTAATGTAATATATATTATCAAATTCAGTTTCCGCATGAATCGTCCCACCAGTGTTTACGAACTCTGATAAGGGCAAATACAAGGGCAAAAAATCTGATAACACATTATAACACAAAATGAAAATGACATGGTGATTAACCAGTAGGAAATGTTGCATGATTAATCTGCTGTTTTGGCTGCCTTGATACTTCTTAGGTTGACGGCTAGATACGCATTAGAGATGTCTACATCCAAATGCTGTTCTAGCAAGGGACTTTTCCCTTGAACCCTTTGTTTATTATATGTGGGGCGCTTTTCGCCCCCAAATAGTGAAAGTGGGGGCACTTTCTGCCCCCGCTCAGGAAATATTGCTAAAATTGCGCCAATCTCGACAGTAATACCCATAATTCTGTTAGCAACGGTCGATACCTCCTTCCGTAAAAATGGGCATAAAAAAAAACAGAAACTATTGCAGAATTATATCTTGTTTAAGAAAATATTTTAATTTTAAAGATAAAAAATTCTTCATCCTGCAATGCTTTATATTCCATATTGTAATTATTCAGAATATTACTTACAATATATAAACCTAATCCATTACTATTTTCCTTATTTAAATCAAATTTAACATCAAATATTTTATCCATATTCGAAATTTTATTGTTACCGTATGTATTCTCTATATATAACCAATCATTAACTATCCCAATATTAATTACCCCATTTACATCAGTATATTTTACCGCATTACTAATCAAATTAGATAGAATAATCTTTAAAGCTGTTTTTCCTATATAAATATTCTCATCTAATATATAATTATTGACAGTTATTTTCTTTTGATTTGCTAATATTTCATACTTTTTTAATATGTCTTCTAATGTATCATTTATTTTCAAATATTCTTCATCATTATTCAAATTTTCTATAGAATGAACTGATAATATTTGAGAAATATTTTTTGTTAAACTATCAACGATTTCAATACATTCATTAATATAAATATCTCTTTCTTTATATTTTCCAATATTGTATTTCATGTTTTCCAGTATTATTTTAAGACTAGCAAGAGGAGTTTTAAGTTCATGGGATGCGCCTTTAAAAAAGTCATATTTTAACTTTTCTAATTTTAAAATTTCTTTATTTTTAAATTCCAAATCGTCAATTGTTCTTAATAAAGTAGAATACAAATCATTAATTTGTTGTTTTAATTCTCCAACCTCATCATTAGAGCTAACTTTTAAACGCGTTTTTTTATCCAGTTTCATCATTTTATCAGTAACAATTTTTATTTCTTGTAAATTATTTTTTATTGATTTTGCATAAATTAAAGAAATAATAGCAGAAAATAAAATTGATATTAATAATGAATATGGTAAAAATTTAAGGCTTAAATCTTTCGCATCTCTTTGCATATCAGCTGTAGAAACAAATTGTAGATTTATTTTTTTACCATCATTAAGCTTTATTTCTCTTTCTTCAATTATCAGAGAATTACTATCACTTTCTAAATTAACATTTATATTATCTTTGATTTGTATTTCATTCTTATTATTTTCTTCTTTTATAAATGCTTTTATTTCACTACTCTTAGAATAAAGTTCCAAAGTTTGTTCTATATATTTTATTTCTTTTCCATTCATATTACTAGAAATTTCATTTGCAATATTATAAATCTTTTCTTTTCTCGTCTCCAAATATGTTTTAGGAAAGATAAAAAAAACTAATGAATGAACTAATATAATTATTATTCCAAGAACAGAAAATATTTGTATGAACATTTTGGGAAATATCTTTAATTTTTTCATTTTCTCTCCAATTTATATCCTACATTTCTTATAGTAGTTATACAGTCTAATTGTAATTTTTTTCTAAGTTCTTTTATATATACATCTATTACTCGATCATAAGGAGTTTCTTCGCTATCTTTCCATACATAATCAATAATTTGCATTCTTGTTAACACTTGTCCATTATTATCCAATAAACATTTTAATACTTCTAGTTCTTTTGCATTTACATCTATTTCTTCACCATTTATTTTAGCTGTATAGCTATTAAAATTAACCGATAGATCCTTATATTCAAACTTCTCTAAATGTCCATAATTCTTCTTAATTAAAGAATCTATTCTAGCCTTTAAGACAGGCAATGAAAATGGCTTTTCTATATATCCATCTGCCAGATTAGTAAACGCATCAATTTTATATTCTTCATCACTAAATGCAGTCAGGATTAGAATTGGTAAATTGCTTTTCTTTCTAATTTCTTTCAATACTTCTAAACCATTTATAAAAGGTATCTGTATGTCTAAGATAACCAAATTTATATCGCTATTAAATTCTGACAAGGCTTCTCTTCCATCTTTAGCTTGAATAACAGTATATCCAAATTCTGAAAGATATTCACTTAATCCCTCTCTTATCATATTATCATCTTCAACAATTAATATTTTCATGTATACCTCCACTTAAGCCTATTCGCTTATATTGTACAGCATATTATTGGATATTTAAAAGCAAAAAAATTTTTGGTGCTAAAAAGCACCAAAAATTTTATTTATTGTCAATTAATAATTCTTTTGGATTCCTTCTTAATATATTGAATGAAGAAATAATCAAAGATACAAGAAGTACTAAACTCATAAATATAACTACATAAAATATGAATTTAGGTAATACATTTATATCTAAACTTGATAATGTCTTGTTAAATCCTTCAGCTTCTGCCCCACCACCTAATTGGCTAGATGCAGATTGTCTGGCAATTTGTTTAGCTATATCACCAGTAACCTTATTCAATATATTATTCCCAAGCTTTTCAGCTGTATACCTAGCTAAGAAATAAGAGCCAACATATGCGGGGATTGATATAAATACCATCTCAATCAGGAATTGACCAAAAATTTCTAATTTTGATATACCTAATGATAGTAATACTGCTATTTCCTTCTTTCTGGCATTCATCCATAATAATAATAATAATGAAACTACAACCCCTGCAAATATTAATGAGCCAGCAAATAATTTATTTGAAATTGAGTAGATACCTGATATAGATTGTTGTAATGCAGGATAATTTGATGAACTTTTAATCAAATTATATTCTCTCCAATTTATATCTAATTTCTCAATCTCTTTTATTACACTATCAAGATTCTTATCACCTTTTACAAAGAATGTTGCATCCTGGTATACAGCTGTATCTTCTGTATTACCATAAACTTTAGCAGCTGTATGAACATCAGTGATTAATGTATTTTCGTATAGTTCCTGTGCTGCACTTACTCCACCGCTATTATGCCCATCGAATAGACCTTTAATTTCTACTTCTACTGTTTCATTTGCACCTTTCTCATTATCAGCATCAAATAAATTAGATTTTATTTTTATCTTATCTCCAACTTTAAGATTATTTTTTTCAGCTAAATCTTTATGCATTAAGATTTTATTTTTATCTTCATTTTCTAAATGCTTTCCTTCTACTAATTTATATGCTTCTGATACAAATTTTGTTTCTTTTGATGAGTCGTTAACTCCGGTTAACATCACTGTTCTTTTAAAATTCTTCGCTCTTTTAGGCGATTGATTCGCAAGAGTCTCTTTAGTTTCAATAATATCATAATCAACTAAATCTGCAACACTGTTTATTCTTTTTACATAGGAGTCTATACTATCTGTTTGAGCTATCTTTTTAATATCTTCACCTTTTACATTTCCTCCACCTCTAGGTGTTCCTGGATTTACTTGTCTATTTATCTCCATAGAAAAACTATTTGTTATATTAGCAAATGTTTCTTTTGAGGCTCTGTCCGTAGCATCTTTAATAGATAAACTTATAAGACTTAAAGTTGACATAGCCAAAATAACTAACATAATAATTATTGATTTTAAGCTTTTTCTAGTTATATAAGCAAATGCATTTTTTATCATTATTCAACCTCCAAATTCATTTTATTTACTTTTTTTAACTTCTTACCACTTAGCTCTAAAATGATATCCGCAGAATCTGCTGCTTCCTTACTATGTGTTACAACTATTACACATTTATTCCTTTCTTTAGCTAATGTCTTTAATATATTAATTATTTCTCCGGCAGTAACACTATCCAGATTACCAGTAGGCTCATCAGCCAGTATTATTGGAGCATCTGATACCAATGCTCTGGCAATAGCTACTCTTTGCTGCTGTCCACCAGATAATTTCATAACATTTCTTTTTATTTGTTTTTTATCTAAGCCTAGTTCAAACAAGATACTTTCATCTGCTGATTTATTCACTAATCTAATATTTTCAATCGGCGATAAATAATCTATTAAATTATAGTTTTGAAATACTAAAGATATATTATTTTTTCTATGATTACTATATCCTTTCTTTTGTATATCTTCATTCTTAAACAATATTTGTCCTGTTTGAGGTTTATCGAGTCCAGCAAGTAAGGAAAGAAGTGTAGATTTTCCTGCTCCTGACTTTCCTACTATCGCATAAAACTTCCCAAGTTCAAATTTTTGATTTACTCCTGACAAAACTTTTTCTTTAGAATTGGCATAACTATATGATACATTCTTTATTTCTAATATTTCCATCATTTTCTCCTAACTTATTTTTGATAATATTTCTTTAGGCTTCTTGATTAATATTAATGAAGAAGCAAATACAACTGATAAAACAATAATACTTATTAATATTAAATAACTTTGTCCAAGTGTTGTAATATTTAACATAAAACTATCATTTATTAAACTTCCACCAGAAATCATTGAGTCCTCTGAGTTAACGATTCCACCTGCAATTACTTTTAGTAATACATTTCCTAAAAATAAGGAAGATATTATACTTGGTAGCGATATGAATATTAACTCGAATATAAATTGCATTATAATATGTATCTTAGGTGTTCCAATAGATAAAAATATACCTATTTCATAAATTCTTTCTCTTAACCATAGAATCAAGATTAATGAAAGAACAACCATCCCACCTAACATAATAGAATAAGTCATTATTTTTATTATGTGTTTTATTCCACTCACTGACTCCAAAGACTCTTCAAACGCATTAGAATCTTTTTCAACAAAATACTTTGACTCATCAATTTTAAGCTCTTTTAATTTGTTTAAGGCTAAGTCTGTAGATTCTGCACTACCAGAATACATTAAAATTTTATTTGCGATTTTATTATTTTCTGATTTATTTAATATCTCTTGACTTGTTGAATAATCTACAAACACCATATTTTCGCTAAAATCAGAAGATAGCCCTGTATATGTTTCATGTTTTTTACCAGAAAAGATTCCTATAATTTTAAATTTATGACTTTTTATTTTTCCACTTTTTTCAATATCTAGTAATTCAAGATCAACTTCATCACCTAATTTTAGATTGTTTTGTTTAGCAAATTCTTCATGAACAATAATTGAATCCTTATCATTTTCTCCTATATTTTTACCTTCTTTAATTGTAAATACTCCACTACTAAATAAAATATTTCTTTTAGTATTATTTGTAGCTTCGAGTGAAACAACATTCTTAAATTCGTCAGATAAATCTTCTCTATTTATTCTTTGTTCTCCGCTAACTACTTTAGCATCTTTTAGCTTTGCTAATCCATCATATTGCATTATTATTTCTTCAATTTCTTTTAATTTTTCAATATCTTTAAATTCATTAACATTAAAATAGTTACCATCTTTTCTTGTTATTGATATTGAAGAATTAGAACTTTCATATAAAGCCTTTTCTATTTCATCGCTTGATTTCATTATTGTTAAACAAGAATACAAGCAAGAAAGAACTATAGTTAATATGATAAAAATTATTAAAGTTCTATTTCTCTTTCTTGTAATATATGCTATAGCATTTTTTATCACTTTCCTAACTACTCCTTTCTATTTTCTTACTCCATAACTAATTGCATCTACTGGACAAGCATTTTTTCATAAATTATTTCTCCTTTATTTTTTTCACAATAGCATTTTATAGCTACTTTTAATATCATTCTACACACCTTTTATGAAACGTTGATGAAATATAATTTTTTATTTTTCCTACACTTTGAATTATACAGGAAGCCAGTCTGTAATTTGGTGGTATCTCCGTCAATCTTGAGAGTAATACCAATAATTCTGTTAGCCACGGTCGATACCTCCTTCCGTAAAAATGGGCATAAAAAACAGATTTCTCCAGGCATGAAAAAAGCACCAACCATTTCTGATTGATGCTTTCAAATTATTTTGTTTTTGTAAATCTTTTTAATTGCGTATCCACATCTCTTCCACCGTACATAACACGAATAATCGTACAGGTCTGCACATATATTTCTCAAGAATCTCCGGAAGCACATCCGTAATATCCCTCACATGCTTATCACCTATAGCATTACCGGTTATAGTGACAAACTGACCCTTATCCCTTGCCGCATACACTTCAAGACCATACTTACGATTTTTGATGTAATACTTCTCTTTATCATAGTTAAATCCATGCGTCTTACCAATCAAACGTATGCCTGTACCTGATGGCCTTATCTCTGTATAGGTATTGACCTTTGATACAATCTCCTCTGCCATATCAGAAAGCTTTCCATCCTCAATGCAATGGTCGATATCAATAGCAGCCATATCACCAGTAATAGCAATACCAATACCATCGTATTTACCTATATGTCCTATAATTTCAGAGAATCCACAGAAGTCATCAAGATTACTGTTATCAGCATTATGGCCTTTCACAGATTTTGGAACCTTTGTCCTGCTGCCATTTCTGGTCTCATACTTCCATCCACAGAAATACGTATAGTCCTTTAATTCCTGCAGTAGTTTCTCATACATCGGCTTATTCCTCCTTTCTTTTGTTCTCACTATACGGAGATTTGAAAGGGTATTTTGATAGGGTGTTTTCACAAATTTTCTTGAGTTTTTTCTGTGATGCCTTGATAGACTCATTTGCAGAACTGTAATCAATTCCCTCTGTCTTTGCTATCTCACGGATGGATAACCCTTCCATAAAAAGCTTGAACCTTTGATACTGCACCACAGTAAGATTTTCTTGCAACCAAGTATCAATCAGCTTCTCTGTCTCACTCATCTCCACATCTGCCTCCAAATCTTCTTGCGATGCATAATCAACTCCTTCATAGATAAGACCTTCCAAATGATACTTCATGTGGTATCTTTCTTTTCGTTCCATGTTCTGTGTCAGCCTTGCATCATCATTTAAAAATGCCAATATTTCCTCCAAGCCTTCCTCATCATCGTCATCAATCTGTATGACCACAGAAAGTGGTTCATACGGATCTTTGTAACTAACTGTCTTCATACACCGTCCTTCCCGTCTGTCACGAAAAGAGCTGGCATAACTAGACATAAAAATAGCCTGATTACAAAAAGGGCATAGTTATCCTAGTAACTCATATCCTTCACCTTGTGGTTACAGATATGAAATACCAGCCCTTATACGTAATCAGGCTTTATTTATTTTTAGGAGACGGTAAATCTGCGAGAGCAAAGAAACGGAGAAAACAGAAAAATCACCGCCTCCTAATATGTAGCTTTGGGAAGGGGTGAAATCTTACGGTTTTAGAAAAAATATTAAGATTGAATTTGGTGTCGCTATCATTTACCCTCTGTATTGACGGTTATAAATCAAGAACAAGAGGGTATATTCGAATATAATAAATAATGTCAGGAGGTGATCAGTTTGAATTCAGAATTTAACCCAAAGGATATCTTATTAGTATTTGGTGCCAATATTAGAAAAACTCGCGAAGCACAAGGACTCGGTATTGCTGAATTAGCCTCTTCAATAAAATACGACCGTGGTTGCCTTTCATTATTAGAATACGGCGAACAAAATATCGAATACATAACAGCACTTAACCTTGCTCGTAAATTAAATGCACCATTTCCTGCTTTGTTTTCAAGAAATTATTTCAATGATTTATTAAGTGACAATTCATTCAACTCATTAACTTTTACTGAAGATGATTATCTTCTTGTTTTCATTGAAAACATTCAAAAAATTATGAGAAACAAACAGCTTAAACAGATTGAATTTTATGGAGCAACTGATATTCAAACCGCAATTGTAAGTAGAATTATGCATCGTAAAGCACAAAATCCAACAATTAGGACCTTATATGCAATGGCTTACACAGTTGATGCAGATATGTACAGTTTATTTTCAAGAACGGAGGAAAAAATATGATTTTTACACCTTATTCAGATGAAACAAATGTGATTAACATGATACGTAAATATCGCAATGAAGATTATGCTTTAATCCGTATGACTTATACAATGATTGACAAAAACAATTTAGATGCTAATGGTATTCTAAGAGATTTATTATTTGACAATGGACTTGTCGACTATGAGCAGTTAGAGCATGGTGGCAAATATGGTGTGACATATGATGCATTATTTGTTCAGCATGGTAAAACTGATGTTATCAAATTAAAGTTCTATCGTGTATCAAATAATCGTGGTGATAGACGTTTTTCCATTGAAACAATAAAACGCAAAATGGAATCTGGAGAAATAAATGAAGGCGATCTTCTCTATATTTCCATTTTCAAACAAACTGATGGCACTCCTGTAATATACATAATCAATCTTACTCACAATATTCCAACCGAAAATGATTTACTCAATGCCATTGGTATGGATGCCATTACCGATTTGTTCTATCGAATCAAACCTCGCTTATATGAAATTATTCATGGTGGTTTCTTTGATAATTCAAAAGGATACGGTCCAATAGCACCGAAGGATGTCGGAGACACTTTAGAAAGTCTTTTAGGAATAAATACAAATAACCGTGTTGACGCAGATTACAATGGACTAATTGAAGTAAAATCCAAAGGTGGTAGCAATACTCTAGATACTCTTTTCACTTTGCGTCCACAATTTGAAGGTACTAGAGTAGCAGAATATGAACCATCAGATAGAAATAGAGTATCCGCATTTGCTAGAATATATGGCTATGAATCAGATAAGCATCCTGGTGCCAATAGCCTTTACATTACCATCGGTTCAATGGACGCCCCACAAAACAATCAAGGCTTTTATCTTCATGTTAATGATGAAGAACGTACAGTAAATCTTGTTTGGCGTAATCCAAATACTGGAAAACCTGAAGTTGCTGCATATTGGCATTTTGATGACTTACGTCAACAATTATATGCAAAACATCCATCAACTCTATGGGTCAAAGCTGAAAGCAGAGAAATTGATGGGATGGTTCAGTTCAAATACAATGAAATTGAGTTTTCTAGAGCCCCACAGTTTACAACCTTTCTTTCATTAATCAAGTCTGGTATTATCACTTATGATTGGCGTGGCTACACAACAAAAGAAGGTCGTTACATAGGAAAAAATCACGGTAATGCATGGCGTATAAAACCGTATGCAAAATCAGATTTATTTGGTGAAATCGAAGTTGTTGAACTGTAATCATATTGATATATAATTCACATTCACTGAACAAACAAAGGGTAGTCCAATTAATTGGCTACATTTTAGGGGGAATTAATAGATACATAGTGGGATAAAAACAAAGGGTAGTCCAATTAATTGGCTACCCTTTATCTTATAAAACTCTCATAATTTCGTCTGCAACTGCTTTCGCTAATAAAGGCGGAACTGCATTTCCAACCTGTGTGCACTGTGGCACCTCAACACGTCTTTTCAGCCCCCCAGTAGTTCTCTTCCCAAGAAATTCAAATGAATCATCAAATGATTGGCACCTAGCCATTTCTCTAACACTAATTGTTCTTGCCTCCCACGGATTTATATAGTCATCTGGAAGTGTAACTACGGTTGGTGATGGCTCTGTAGAATCTAATCTCTGTCGAATATTTTTCTTTGTTAGAAGTATATCGATAGCATCATTTGGAGCATTCACATTTCTAAACAAATTAACAACCTCATCCGCTTGCATATTTAGTTTTTCACAACAATGTTGAATCAGTGCATTTTTGCCTGTAATATCTATTCCCTGCTCTTTTATTCTTTTTCTCAACATAGAACCCGATTCACCTTGATTAAACAAGTCAAATCTTTCCAAAACAACATCTGTTGCATTAGGAAGTTCAAGATTTTGAAGATGCCTTCTATCACAAGGAATTGGCTGTCCTGTAACAAATGATGGTGTTCTACCTGCTCTACTATCTCTTTGATAATCAGATAGTCTCTGATTAACTCTATTTCTTATATTGGCATTATTTACTAAATCACCAATAGCATCTCTTAAGGATAGATGATGTCCGACCTCAACTGTAGGCTCTGGATATGAAGGGGCAGGCAGATTATTTCGATATCCAATAAAAATAACTCTGTTTCTTCTCTGTGGAACACCATAATCTGCTGCATTCAAAATCCTTGGTTCCAAAGTGCTATAACCAATTCTATTTAACTCAGCTGTTAATATATTCGGTGTAACAGAACCATCTGGATACACTGGTCCTTCCTCAACAAGATTTCCCTCCTCATCATATAAGTTTAATCCTTTATAGCCCAAAAACTGCATATCCATAAAGCCCTCCACATTTTCAAGAACAATGTATTTAGGCTTTACTTCGCTTATTACTCTAACATATTCTCCAAATAATAAATTTCTCGGATCTTCTTTATCACGCCTTCCTGCGCGAGAGAAACCTTGACAACTAGGTCCTCCTATCATCAAGTCAATTTCTGGAACATCTTTATTACGAAAAATCTCTAATTCACTGATTTTTTGATTGATAAAATCTCCATGAAGATTTCTGATGTCCGCTCTTTCAAACCAAGTATTTTGACCTTGTATAAGTCCTAACTGTGCATGACGATATTTATACGTCACCTCTACCATATCACTTATATCCGAACTGAAAAGGATATGAAATCCTGATTGTATCAGTCCTTCAGAGCATCCTCCTGCTCCACAAAATAAATCTATAGCATATGGCATATAGCCACCTCCTTGTTATTTCATTTTAATCGTACCATAGCCAACAATAAAAGTCCAGGAATATTTATACTTTTCCCAAAACTCATTATGTCGTAGACAAAAGTATTTGTAAGCATACTTTATTTGTTTTTCTCATTCTTTTCGTCTTCCAAAGACCGATCTAACCATGCTTTTTCAACATTTCCAAATTCTATATTTAAGGCATCACAATATGCTTTTAATCGCTTCATTGCAGAAACATTAGGATTCATCTTTCCATTTTCCCATCGGTTAACAGTTGAATAAGATACCCCTATGCGTTCAGCGAACTCAACCTGCGTGTAAAACCCTTTTTTTCTTATGTATATTATCGCATCCGACAATGCCATTTTTCTCACCTTCCTTTAGTAGCATTAGTATAGCGTTTTTATAGCGTTTTAGCAAGAGATATTTTCAATATTTGTAAATAAAAACAACCCTCCGAAGAGGGCTGCTCAAATAATACTACTTTTTCTTATATTGCTGCTTAAATCTAACCTCTGCTTGGTGATAAATTACATTAAGTTTATCCTTATCACCAACAATTTCTGCCATTATAATATCCGCACACTCTTCATTGGTAAACAGCCTAAAAGGAAGCCTGATTTTAGAAATTCCTGTTACTAACTGTTGACGGAGTTCATCTGAAGACCATCCAAATTCTTCTCCATATTCTTGTATTCGCTTTGTTATTCCTGGAGCCATCGTGTGATTTGAATTTTCATAAGGGAAAAAGAACTTTGAATACATGTCCAAAAAATCCATTCTAAATCCATTATACAATCCACTCAAGTCATAGGCTACAACTTCACATAAAAGACCAAAAGCAATATCCTTCTTACCTTCACTTGCTACAAACTCCGACATAGTAAATCTGCTATTTCGATATAATCCGAAGTTTCCTTCTTTCATATGAACACCGCCCCGTTGATTAAGATAGCCCCATATTTTGTCACGATACTTAGTATAAGGTGGTTGCTGAACAAGAGCTGTCAAATTCCATATATCTAAATCCTCAATATTGTTTGAATGAATAAATGGTATCCATTTCCAAGTAGAATCTGTTCCACTAATTCGTCATCACTCAACACGCATCAGACTCCTTTCCATTGAATATCTGTATATATATAATAACGGGTTATGCACTTAAAATGATTAAAAGATTCCTCATTTTTTCTTTTTTGCCCATCATAGCCACTGCGATACCCTCCTTCAAAATGTGCTAAAGCCTTATCCCTTTTGCATAGATTTATCCACTTTGTCAATGTGGCTATGTAAACAGTACCAGAGAACGCAAAAAAGCCGCCTACTCTTAAAATCAATAAGAATAAGCCGCTTTGTAATCTACCTTAGACATATTCAATTTTATATTGGAAAGCAGGTGAAAGGACAAATCTAAATCTCTCTTTACCTCTGCGATATATGCGGTATGTACTTTCAGTCGCTCGTCATCTATCGTAAATCCCTTAATCATATATTCTTTTAACCGCTTTGTCGCCCACTGCCTGAATCTTGTTGCAATCACTGATTTAATACGGTATCCAAGAGAGATTATCATATCAAGATTATAATGAGAAATCTGCCTTGTCACCTCACGATTTCCTTCTTTTCGAACCTGTCGGAAATTCCGACAGGTTGAAATTTCGTCTAATTCACCCTCCTCATAAAAATGCTTAATATGTTCTACTACATTTGTTCGAGAAGTTTGGAATAACTCTGACATTTGCTGTTGTGTCAGCCATACTGTATCATCTTCTATTTTAACTTCTATGATTGCTCAATTGAACAGTGTTTAAGTTCATTACATATTACTTACTATCCCTGATACCTTATTCTTTCAACCAGCGTTTCCTTTTTCAGATTACTGCTTAAAACGCAGGAAAGTATAATCTGCAACAGACCAACCAAAAAAATCATAATAAAAATTGGTACGATTGGAACATGATAGATATTCATCCCAAATATTCCCATATGTTTTGCATAGGAAAAAAGTGCATAGCCGAGCGGCAGACCAATAATCAAAGCTACGCATATGGTGCCAACCGTAAACATCAGTCCCTGTAACTGCAGGCATAAATTTAATTGTTTATTTGTCATACCCACAGCCTGTAATATACCATATTCCTGCTTTTTTGTCGTAATATTCATGATCATGGTATTCGCCATATTCATAAACCCGATGAGTCCTACAATAGCCATAAACAGATAACAGCCAAGCTTCATCATGCTGCTTGCAAATTCGGCAGATTGTAACTGCACATGATAAGTATCCATTTTTATATGCGAAGTATTAGAAATCAAAGTATTCAGACTTTGTTCTACAGATGCCACATCTTTTTTATCACAGTCCACCCACAGATAGCCATAGGCTGTTCCTCTCGGATTCATGGAACGGTATACACCTTCCGGAATGACAAGATAAGTGTCCGCACTTACAAAGGATCCTGCAATCTTTCCCTGATAGGTATAGGTTCCACTTCCATTCTCAAAGTCAAATGCAATGGATTCACCCGGAGCATATCCATCTTGTTCCATCCACGTTGACCAGCCAAAGAAAATATCACCATTCTTTACCGCCTGATCATAGTCCATAGAGCCAATATCCCCTTCTTGGCGCATAAAATCAAAATCCTTTTTACTCACAATATCAGCCGGAAATCTTGTTCCGTTCAGATTTACAGAGACAATCTCTCTCGTCATGACATCTGTTACTCCCGGAATGCTTTTGATTTCTTCAATCAGCGAATCATTCAATGGATCATCCGTCAGAATCGTATCCAGATTATTCTCCGGATATCTTTCATCATACTCAGCAGAATAGTCAAGCTGCAGTTCAAATTGTCCATGATTAACGGAAAGACGTGCTTCATGCTCCGTGTCAATATTTCCCACATAATTAGAGATAATCACAAACAATACGCAAGAAAAACCCATTGTGAGGATAGTACCAATAGTTCTTTTGGGATTACCCGTTACATTTGCCATTGCCATAGAAAACACGGTGACATTTTTTCTGCCATTTCGTTTTCCTTTTTTTTGTGTTTCTGCATATTCTAAATACCGTGTTGCTTCGATAGGTGAAATCCGTGAAACAATTTTCATTGGTTTACGCAGTGCCAAAGCAACGGTAAGAAATGATACGAAAATACAGAGAAGCATAACAGGCAGGGAAAACAGAGGCACCTGCTGATTTTGAACTCCCATAGAGCCAGTTCCGGTTGATACAAGGTTCCCCTGTTCTACCAGCCAGTTAAAACCGCATTTTGCAATCAGAAAGCCAAAAAGCAATCCAACTGGTATTGAAAAAAATGTCAAAAAAATGCCCTCTCTGAAGATCAGTTGTTTCATCTGCTTTTTTGTCGCTCCCAGAGCCTTGATTTTTCCATACTCCTGTATCTTGTTGGCAATACCGACCTGAAAAATATTATAAATAACCACAACAGAGAAAAGTACAATTGCAAGAATCAAAACCCCGCATACCGCAATCGTTTCATAACTCGGCTGCAAGACCCATTGCAAATAGAGATCATTGACTATAACGTTTTTTTCTTCGATCCCACAAGCTGCTGCAATCTGCTTTATAACCGAATCAATATTATTCATAGATACATTTGCAGAATCATTTAAAGTAAAATAAATATTATACTGTCTGTCATTCTCTGCGACGTGCTCATCATAAAACTCCTGTGACCCGAAAGCAACATAAGATGCCTCGATGGTATACTCATCCCGGTCATATAGGATTCCGCTGACAACAAATTCTTCCGGCTTATATTCTGACCGCATCCCTGCGCGGTAATCCAGTGTAACCGTATCTCCGACCTTTACATCATCATATCCCATTTCACTAAAAAATGCTCTTCCTGCGGCAATTTCCTGCGTTCCCCCCGGATACTTTCCTTCCTTTAACTCATATTCCTTATTATAGGGAAGCATTTTTCTTGCAGTCTCATCCATGCAGACAAAACCACCGTTTTCGTTGCCTTTTATGATACCTTCGGTGCACATAGTGCCTGTAGCATCTATTTCCGCACGGCGGTTTACTTCTTTTAACTGCGATCCGTCTGCTGCGACAAACAGACCATAATTGCTTCCATATGAGCCTGCCGCCTGACTTTTCTGTAAACGGATCATTCCATTTCCCACAGTACTGATAATCACAAGCAGCATCGTAGTCAGACATATGGACATCATAATCAGTATACTTCTTGTCTTGTTCTTTTTGTCATTGCTATATGCAATCCTGCTTATTGTCTTCATCTGAAATCCACCACCTGTCCGTCCTCAATCACCAGAATACGGTCAGCGACCTGTGCAATTTCGTCATCATGGGTAATCATTACAATTGTCTGTCCATATTTTTTTGCTGTCATCTTAAGCAGGGCGATTACCTCATCACTGGTCTTAGAATCAAGATTTCCTGTCGGCTCATCTGCAAATATAATTTCCGGACGATTCACCAGTGCTCTTGCAATTGCTACTCTCTGCTGCTGTCCTCCGGATAACTGATTTGGCAGATTATAAATCCGGTTTTCAATCCCCAGTGTTGCAATAATATCATTTACATACGCTTCATCCACTTTTCTTCCATCCAGCCCCAGTGGCAGTACAATATTTTCCCAGACATTAACAGATGAAACCAGATTAAATGCCTGAAAAACAAATCCGATTTTTCTTCTGCGGAAAACAGCAAGGGCATCTTCCTTCATCCTGTATAAATCTTTCCCTGCTAAAGTAACACTGCCTTTTGTCGGGGTGTCAAGCCCTCCAAGCATATGAAGTAATGTACTTTTACCGGAACCTGACTTTCCAACAATTGCGACAAATTCTCCCTGCTCAATCTGAATGTCCACCTGATTGACCGCTTTGACCTGATTCTCACCTGCGCCATAAAATTTACAAAGCTGCTTGGTTTCTAATATCACACTCATGTGTTGCCTCCTTTTCATCCTACATCCAAATTGTATCAGGGCAATCTTTCATTTCACTTTCAAAAAACGAGCAGAAGTCTTACAGAATTGTAAGATTTCTGCTCACTTAAAATTTAACCAACATATGGTAATTGAATCACAAACGTGCTTCCTTTTTTCTTTTTGCCGGAGGTTACCGTGATTGTACCTCCGTGTTTTTCGATAATTTCTCTCGATAGAAAAAGTCCGATTCCTGTACCACTCTTTTCCATGACCTCCCGGGAACTTCCTCTGTAAAATCGTTGAAAAATTTTGTGATACTCATTCTGCGGAACACCGATTCCCTGATCCTCAATTTCCATTCTTACAAGATCGTTTCTTTTTTGTAACCGGATAAATATTTTTGAACCACCCGGACTGTACTTGACCGCATTATCAAGAACGTTGATCACAGCTTCACCAAGCCATCTTTTATCCTGCATAACCATGCATGTTTCCAGCTCTTTTTCATAGTCAAAAACGAATTCAATTTCTTTTTCATCCGCTTTAGGATAAGTGCGGTTCACAGCAGATATGACAGTATCCATAAGCGGAAGTTTTTTCTTATTAATCTGAATCAGTCCAGTTTCCATCTTGGATATTTCAAGAAGCGACTGCAATAATGTCTCCAGTCCATCCAGAGCACTCCGACAACGGATACGAAACTCCTCCTGTTCTGTGGCACTTAAGTCATTCTGCATCAGCACACTAAAACATGTATCCAAAGCTGCAACCGGTGTCTTTAACTGGTGAGAGATATCAGAAACCATTTCTTTCGTGCTCTCTTTTTCTTCCCGTGCTTCTTCCTTTAGCAACTGAATATGATGTCCGATTGCTTCAAGCTGGTCATTCAATTTTTCCAGTTCTGCTGGATTTTCCGTTTTCAGTAAAGCATCAAATTTATCTTCACGGAATCTGATCAGAATTTCTTCCAACTGGTCTAAAATTTTCTGATGACACGCATCTTCTTTTTTCTTCCAATAAAGTAAAAAAGTCAAAAGAAGCACGCATATCACAGTGCTTACAGCACCGGTCACCATAACCTGATGCCGGAATTGCATATAAAATGCATTCCCTTTATTTCCCCAGTATCCATATTGCTCCAATAATCGCCTTCCCTGTTCGTTAGTTTCAATATCCTTATCCTTAAGCAATTCCGAAACAGCATCCAGCCCGGAAAATTCTTCCTTTGCAGCAATCTCTGTCATAAGATTCATTTTATATTTATAATCTTCATAAAACACATACGTGGTAAAGCAATTTAATATTGCAAACAATAATATGACAGGTAATACCAAGGAGAGCACTACTGTAATCTTCTTGCGATATCTCTTTGTCACTGCCTTACCTCCTGATTCCATATATACCCAAGACCTCTGATATTCTTTATATAGACCGGTGCAGCCGGATTGTCTTCGATTTTCTCACGGAGTCTTCTGATATTGACAGCGATTGTATTTTCATCCACAAAATCCCCTTCCAGATCAAACACATTTTCCAATATTTGTGTTTTTGAAAGAATCTGTTTCGGATTCTGAAGAAAAAAAGTCAGCATTTTCAACTCCGTTTTTGTCAGACTGATTTCACGACTCTTTATCAGGACTTTCATTTCTCCTGCGATAAATACGATATCTCCCGAAATCATCTTTCCGGCTTCCGTTTTCTCCTGTCTGCGGCGGAAATGTGCTTCTATTTTCAAAAGAAGTACCGAAAGACTAAACGGCTTTGTAATATAATCATCTGCCCCTGCTTCATATCCCATGACCTGATCCATCTCCTGATCTAGTGCTGTAAGGCAGATAATGTATGTATTATAATTGCATCTCATCCACCTTACAAATTCCAGTCCATTCCCATCCGGAAGATTCACATCACAAATGGTAACATCCACATTATTATCACTTGCAATTCTTTTCGCTTTTTTCACTGATTCTGCTGAAAAAACCTCATATCCGGATTTTTTCAGTGAAAATGTAATTCCACGATTTAAATTTTCATCATCTTCAACCACGAGTATACCTGGCATAGCATATGCACCTCTCTTTATTAACTATTCATCTTAAAATGCTTCAATGCCTCCACAATTGCGCTGCAAGCAGTCCATTCTCCTCGTTGCAACGGGCAGAATTCTTTCCAACCTCAATTCCGCATTTTCTCTTTACCTGTGAAATATACAGATTGGAAACCTTCATGCCGGCATTATGTTCAGCCACATACTTCTTTATCTCATCATATGTTGCCTTAGTCTCTGCAGATGTTATATCCACATTATCAAGTTCAATCGTGACATTAATATAATCATCCGGCTTCTGTTTCAATTGGGACAAAAGAACAACTGTCTCGACATGCGGTATAACTTTGATTCGTATTAACATTCGCGCACAATTTGGTGCTTTTGTTATTTTTTGCACTCCTGAATACGAATTACAGAAAGTTGCACCATTCCGGCGGACTTATCTCATAATCATTTCTATAGCCTTTTGTCTCGACATTCCATAATCTTCAATAAAAACTTTAATTGCTTCGCCTGTACTCTTTATATATATATTAGCTTCTCCCAACTCTGTAAAAGGACCTTCTATTTCTTCTTCTGGTTCCACCTCAACCGAATCTAATATTTCTAGCCAGCCATAATCGTAACCCTCTATTTCGTAAGCCACAAAACCTCTTTTATAATTTACCTTCTGGACTATTGCTTTCATGTCTCGTCACCTCCATATCAACATTTTTCCATCTCAATAATAACGCCAAATATACAAATGTGATAAATATACATCCCCCAAAGAAAATAAGTGCTACAATCGGCATACACAAGTTCTCAAATTTGTATATGCTATTCTTCAACGCACAAATCAATGGAAAAATCACTCCAAGAATTGAAAACGCAACAAAAATGCTCAATCCTGATTTCATTCCTTTTGGCTTTTTTATTTGCCGCTTTTTTTCTTCATATTGCTTTTTTTCAAATTTTAGTTCTTCAATTCTTAATTCCGCTTTCTCAGCCTCACTTCGTTTTTTATGATACCAGATCCCGGCTGTTTGTGGAACAATATCATCAGCATCAATTAATGAATTAGCAAAAAAAGAATTCGAATTACGCTTCTTAGTATTCTTCTCAATTTCATGTACTATTTTTTCACAAACTCTATAGTCAAAATCATTTACATATTTATTCGCCAATATCACTGGAACTTTATCCGAATTCACATTTGAAATTTCATCTTCATCTAAATTGACTATTTCTTTGCATATATCCAAAGCTCTACGCCAATACTTTTCCATTACGTTATAATCGAGACATGGCTTTTCTTCTGTTTTATACACAACATCTATGCTTTTATTTTCTATTAGCATAGATATATTATCTCTAACAAAACCAAAGGCATCATCAGCATTAAGTTCTTCCATAGCTTCATTGTATTGCCTAGTTTTCATATCCAATTCATCCTCAATTTCCTTGATTTTGTCTAAAATTTTATCTCTGTCTGCGCTAATACTAATTAATTTTGACGCTATAAAACCACCAATAATTGCAATAATAGTTGCCGAGCAGCCAGCTATTGAATAAAAAAAACTTGTATAATCCAACTCATCATCTCCTTCTTAATTCTCCACTTGTCAAATTGTCACTCCTCCACTTTTCTATAACAATTCGATGCCAGTTTACTCGAAAACCACATAATAATCTTTTGAAAATTCCTCGAAAGACTCACTGATTTCCATTTCAAGTTCATTCCAACTATCCTCTAATTTTCCAGCCACATAAGCCTCTCTAGCTAGAGGCTTTTCTACCACGCCCCACTTAAGCTGTTTATACGAGTACTTAGCAAAGGCGACCCACTGTGGATAGTTTATTGCCATCGGATTTTTAGTGAAATACACCTTTCCAGCATTAATAGCAGTTGCACCAGAATGCGCTATAAATAACATTGTTGCTAGTTTAGGATGTTTCTCTCTATTCAAAGAGAATGGAATGGAGTCACGTATACGCTTCCCCTCGTTTATTCTCTTAATCGCATAAGATATTCTGACAATCACTTCTGTTATCATTACAGGAATTGACATTGAACAGAAATGAATAAAGTCATATCCTTCATAGTACATACCCTGTACAATTTCAGCAACAGTCTGCTCATACTCTCCAATACTACCAAACTGAAATAGATTAAACACTCCCATTAAAGGGGCTGGCAATCCCATTGAAGTCGTAATATCTGATTTAAAATGAGCTAGCTGTTTTGCCAATGCTGCAAAGATATTGCTTTCTTTTCTATCAGCATAGTTTTCCATAACCTGCGATACGAATTTTCCAGTCTTGTCAATAGTTGTCATTCTTCCCGTTAGTATATCAAACACTCCAACTACAAAACCCAATAACGGATCATGGCCAAGAGAAAGTAGTCTATGATAATAAGCTGATAAACCTTCAACACGAATTGTTGTATTTCTACTATCTTGCGCGTCAAAGGGAACCTTACTCTCTTTAGAATTAGCCAATTTTTCCATTTCGTCTGCTGAAAAAGCCTCATCAAATTTCTTTCTAATAAAGTTTGAAAGGGTACCGGCTTCTAAGCCTTCTGGACCTTTTTGTGGAATTCCAACCATAAGAATATCAACTGCTGCGCCAACAATACCTGCAATTGCGCTTATAGCAATATCTGTCTTATCAAGTTTATGTATCTGATTATATTCTTTATTTAACTGTTGAATTGCAAGCTCATTGCTTTTTAATTCAGCCTCAGTAAATATTGATTCAAGCTCACATGAACCACCGATAACAGACTCTGCTTCTGCACAAAGATTCTCCCAGGAAGGTAAAACCATTACTTTTTTAGGTGCCTCTACAACAGTACTTTTCTTAGCTGCTTTACTAGGATCCAGACCTCTTTTCCTCAAAAAAGTCTCCATTGCCTCTATTTCTGCATCTGTTTCATTACGAGTACTTCGGCTCTCCGCCAATAGTTCCTTAAGTTGATCATCTTGATATTTCAGGACATTATTCATCTTTTGTTCTTCTTCAGAATACTTATATTTTCCCATAACTATTCCTCCATTTCAGTTTGAATTTTCTGCCCAGAGCCTATCCCTATACTCACGACGCTCCTTTTCATTTTTCAGCTCATTTATTTGAGCTTGATGCTTTTTTAAAACCTCCTGATATAGTTTATTCTTCTCTCTTTCTTGTTTAAGTTTTCTACTGGTAAAGAAATCTTTTATGCCAATCCCAATAGTTGTAAGTCCAAGGCCAATTGCAGCTATCAACCAAAAATTATCAGAGCCTTGTTCTGCTAATTCTTGATTAGGATCAACATTACTTATTTCGTAATCTGACATAAAACACCTCCTATGCTACACCTAAATCATGCTGTAAGTCTTCAACTGCCCTCTGCAATAAAATATTAAGACTTTTCAAGTAATCCAGTCTCTCCTTATCAGCATTAACTTCTTCCTTTAATGCTTTAATAATAGCCTCATGCTGCCTCAATGCTTCCTGATATAATCTTTCCTTTTCCTGCTTCAACTGTTTATTTTTCAAATGTGAAGCAACACCTACTCCTCCGGCTGCTAGTACAACTGCTGGAGCCGCCAAAACAAAAACTCCTGCAACCATTCCTCCACCGACAATACTACCTGCTGCGGCTAATCCAGATGTTATTCCTGCTGCTGAAAGTCCGACTGTACCAAGTCCATATAACGCAGCAAAAGAACCTATTCCACCGATACCTGCACCCAATGCACCTGAAAAAACCTCCGGGATAGCACTCTCCTTTATTGTTCTCTTCTTATCATTTAAAGCAGCCGCAGCTTCGTTTACAACATTAACAACTGATTGTAACGAATCAACTGATTGAAAGTTCATGTCTTTTTTCTTTTTAATTTATTCTCCCATATCGCTACTCCTTTTCTTTTAAAATTTTTGCCAGCCAGCCTCCTGCAACTGCAGCGCCAACTGCAACGACTGGATTTACCATTGTGACCGCTAATCCCATTGCGCCTGCAGCTCCCATCAGCTCTTTAGATACCGCTTTTCTAGAAGTTGTTCCTGCAAGAATTGATGGTGTAAGCATATTCGCCTTTGCCAACAATTCCTCTTTATCCTTCTCATTATAATTCTCAGGGTTGTCTACAAACACTTCTAATATGCAACCCAACATTTCTGTTTCTTCTGGTGCCTTTGCCATCTCTGCTTCGATTACTGCTCTCATAGCAATATACTGAGTTTTATTTAGCTTATTTCTTTTTGCCTCAAGATTATTAATTGTCTGTCTTGTAACACCGATCTTTTCACCAAACTCCTCAGCAGTCCACCCAGCGGCGCGTCTTATCAATAATAAATTATCCTGTAATCTTTCTATTTCATTCATGTTGGCACCTCCTTATGTTTATATATTATACATCGACAAATATTTTGTCAAGAAGAAACCTTTTTTCATTTTGTAAAACAAAAAAGCCGGTAAGCAAACCACTCTCGGTTCACCTACCGGCCATTTAACTCTACTCCCTTATTCCGTTTCTACTTCAAACTCTGTTCCATCATAAAACTTTATCTGAAGCCTGCCATCTTCAAACACTGTTATTTTTAATATGATACTTCGGAAGATCTCCATCATTAACAACACGCCTTTTTGAAAGGAAGTCTGCAGTGTAGCTTTTCTGCAAAATGGTATCTCCCATATACTTCTCATTTCGAAGCATGGAATCAAGTGTGCTTGCATGCCAGTTGTATTTTCCATCCCAGTTCCTTATCTTCTCGGCTTTAAATATTCTGGCGATATAATCAACGGTCTTTCCTGATAAAAACTCCTCATAAAGCCTGACTACAATCTTGGCCTGCTGCCTGTTTACAATAAGGTGTCCTTCCTCATCAGAATCATAACCCAAGAAGCGCTTTGTACTCATTTTGTGCTGTCCCTGTTCAAATCTTCTTCGAATCCCCCAGGTACTATTTTCAGAAATGCTGCGGCTCTCATCCTGGGCTAAAGAAGATAAAATGGTAAGAAGCACCTCTCCCTTTGTTGAAAGTGCTTTTTATATATCTTCTGATTACAATTCAAAATGTATTTTAACTATATCATTTAATTGTCTGGATATATCTGAAAATGGTAAATTTAAATCCAATGTTTTAACTGATATTTGATTACCACTCATCTGATATACATTATCTGGTTGAATATCCTCATCTGTCTTTGCATATAGCAACATTCCTGAAACTTCATGTTCTTGCTGTCTAAATTCATAATCTTTGTTTTTTACATATGTAAAAATCTGATACAAATTATTAGAATAAAGTGTATGTTTGTCATATTTCACCTGAGTTGTATGTGAATAATATTTTGCGTCTATGATGAGTACTGTATTATCTTTTTGCAATGAAATATCACTCTGCATAATTGGAAGCAATGTATCCTCTCCATTATCCAACTGCCATGATATTCGGGACGCATTTACTGAAAGCTGTGGAAATTCTTTCTTATAATATTGAAGAATAAATTTCTCATATAAATAACACATTCTCTGCTCATCTATAAAATCCATTAGTTTTGTATTACCATATGAATTGGTTTGAAGAAGTCCTTTTACAACTAAATAACATATAGAAATCATCATTTGATATGTCTGATTCGTTCTATTGTATTGAATATTCCAATTAACAATATTTAAATCAATCAACTCAACATCTGCAAAAAATACCATAAGTTTTTTTAGTTCTTTTTTTCGTTTTGCCGAAATGTCTGACTTTAAAAGCAAATACACTGTTGATTTTAAAATTCTGTTCATCAATCCATTCACTGAAAACTCATCATATGAACACACCATCTGACTCTTTAACATTGTCTGAGTTTTTACAGACTCAGAAACATCTATCTTCCCTCTTAACAATGAAAGCTCTTCTGTTCTTCCAATGTATTCTTTTTGTAATCCGCGTTTTAATTGCGTTGCAATACCCTTTACCAATATTGCTGCCATAAGTTCTGCAATATTATCAAATTTTTCTGTAGCAATGCTTTTATACCCCTGTTCATTCAATACACTAAACGAATATGAAAGCATATAATATATATTCTGTATTGGTATCACCTAATTGCGCTCCTTAATCTCTCGCTCCAATCATGTACTTTGCCCGATTCATCAAACCAATATTCTTTTAGCAATGGAATAAGCTCGTATTCAACTATTCCATATAACCATTGTTCATTAACATCTTCTTGTTTTAAATTACAAAAATAGCTATGTCCAATGCAGAATCCTTCTCCTAAAGATTCATCTGCTAAAATAGAATTATTTAAATTCTGTACACAATTTATAAGTTTATCAAATTTTTCGTTATTAATTGATTTTTTGTATTCAATAAACCCTTCTGTATCAAATCCCGGCTTGATATCAAAGAATGCAAATCTTCTTCGAAGTGCATAATCAAGCATTGCAAGACTTCTGTCAGCTGTATTCATCATTCCAATAATATAAACATTTTTAGGTACTGCAAATTTTTCATCTGAATATAAAAGTTGCAACTCACTTCCACGTTTATCTTTTTCAATCAGCATGAATAACTCACCAAATATTTTACTGAGATTTCCTCTATTTATTTCATCTATAATAAAAAAATAATCATTGTCACTATCTATTTCTGCTTTTTTACAGAAGTTATAAAACGCACCTTTTTTTAATTCAAACCCAGAAAGTGTTGGTCTAAATCCCATAATAAAATCTTCATATGAATAACTCTGGTGAAACTGAACCATCTTTACACGCTCAACATCTTTAACTCCCATTATGGAATATGCCAGTCTTTTTGCTACATATGTTTTACCTACACCAGGTGCTCCCTGTAAAATTATATTCTTTTTATTACAAAGAACCCCTGTTAATCTATTATAGTCTTCCTCTGACATATAAACATCTTTTAAGAAATCTTTTCTTGTATATTCAGGATATACAATTTCCTTTTCATCTTCATCATCAATATTTTCAAATAAAGAATCTAATTCCTGCACTAAATCAGTATATGGAGTAATATCTGCCAGCATTTTTTGTGGCAATTTCTGCTGAACTGACCATAACCCTTCATTTATCCAATTGATTTTTCTAACATTTCTATATTCACTATCACAATCTGAATCATAACTATAATCAGATTCTACTATACCCTTTCCAATAACACTGCTATTTCCTTTTTTAACAAAAATTATATCTCCAATTTTAATATCATGAGCAAACTGCCATAATGTATTAGATAAATTTATGTAAGAACTTTCATTGCCATATACCTGCTTAAGTTGCTGCTTTATTTCATCTTTAGTATTAAATATTTCTAAATCTCCTATTTTACCCCAACCCAGAAGCATAACTTCTCTATCACAGCACTCTTTCCATTTCTCAGCTCCCTGCCCAGGGGTATAAAGCCAATAGTGCACTGTATCTACATCACTATCAGAAAATGTATTTTCATCATCTTTTCTTCTCTTCTGTGTATCTGCAACAACATTTTTAAATATTTCCGACGCTAATTCGTCTGTCATTTCTACATTTTTTCCTGCATCAGTAAGTGTCCATATACCATAGACACTTTTATCAATATATCCTGTTTTTACCAGATAGCTTCTTGCAAATGCCACTTCATTTTCAAATTTATTGGCATTATTTTTACCTCTTTTAATGCTTATCTCTTCATCTGTAAGCTTTTCATTTTCTACAATTTTTTGTCTTGCCTGTGCAGGTGTACCTGAACCACCTAAATCCCGTAATGCCTGTATCAATGGTTTGAACCATCTTAAAAAGTAAGCCTTAGATGCTTTTTTATCTTCTGATTTTAATTCTTTATTCACTCTTTCAGATTCTATCCATGCATAATACGATAATTCTGGGAAAGATTTATATTTACATTCTGCTGATTCAAATGTTTTTTGACATATATCTCTTATCTCAAGATATTCTTCTGCATATGGAACTTTATTTAATTTTTTATTTATGGCAGTTACAAATTCATCTGGCATATTATTGGTATCTATCATATACCAGCGATTTCTAGAATCAAGGTTAATAAATGTATATGGTCGTATCCAATATAATCCAATTGTTATATTCCATTTAATACATCTCTGCTCATGCACTATATTGTAATACTCTATAAATTTTTCAAGATTTTCTTTAGTATCTGATTCCGAGAAATTTATTGCAGCCTCAAATAATCCCCATATATTATCTATATCACTATCATTTCTTTCATCTATAAAACTATAGAATGTAGCTTTTAAATTATTTAATACCGGAACCCCATCAAAATTATCCGGTACATTTGCGAATATTTGAAATTCTGAAGCAATTCCATTAAGAATTAATATACGGTTATTATTAGTTATACCTTTATTAAACAGCCCGAATACAGTGAACGGATCAATGTCTGTAATTTCATTATCTTTCTCCAACTTGGGAACACTTATACCTATATTGTCATAAATACTATATATTTTATGTATTAATTTTTCTCTATTATCTTTAAATTCCAATAATTTAGTTGCAAATTCTGTATAAAAATCAATCCATTCAAAATTCATGTTAAACCCCTCTCGTTAATTAATTTGTCCCAGCAACTTCATCATCCCACTGAATCATATTCTTATTTCTTTGCGTTTTCTTCCAACTCTAACATATACTTATCAAAATCAGACATAAACAATCTGTCCTGAACAACTCGATATTTCTCAAACTCAGTCTCAGCATGAAGCTTTGCAATCTCAGCAGACACCTTACCTGCATCCTGCAAAATCCCATAATCAAACATTTCAATAAAACTATTAAGACGCTTTTCCCAATCCTCCATAGTCAATGGAATATGCCTCAGTGTCATATTTTCAGCGAAATCTAAATACGCAGTAACCATACGATTTAATTGTTTCATTTCATCCTGACTCAAATAATTTTTAGCAATTGTAACATCACTTTTCTTAATTTTTCCTTCAGGAGCATCTGCCCAAGTAGTTAATCCCATATGTTCTTTGGTATGGTCTGCTCTTTCTACAATCAGCTCTGATGCTGTGTGTCCATGAACCGCATAATGCATTTTATTCTGAACAGTAGCATAAAATCTCTTTGTTGTAGCTGAATTTTTATCATAATCTATTGCAGTAGCATAAAGGTCTGTAATTTTCTGATAAAACTTTCTTTCACTTGCTCTTATTTCGCGAATGCGCTCTAACTGCTCGTCAAAGTACTTTTCTGTCAGATAAGTTCCTCTTTTTAACCTTTCATCATCCATAGCCCAGCCTTTGATGGTGTAGTCCTTAACGATATTGTTAGCCCATTTACGAAACTGCACTGCACGCTCATTATTCACTTTAAATCCGACTGCGATAATCATTTGAAGATTATAATGCTTGGTATCACGTGTTACCTGACGGGAACCTTCCGTTTGAACTATCCGGAAATTCCGGATAGTTGAATCTTCCTCAAGTTCTGAATCTAAATATATCTTTTTTATGTGCTCATTAATCGTACGTACATCTACATCATACAATGTAGCCATCATCTTCTGTGTCAGCCATATATTCTCGTCCTCATAACGCATCTCAACACTGTCCTGCTGGTCTCCAACAGAAGCAACATATGTTAGATATTCTGCCGCGCTGGAACGGATTGTTACTTCATCTTTTTTCTTTTTCAAATAGGATTACCTCCTTTTAATTGCTTAACCTGATTGTTTAATTATTGATAACCTCTCTATGTAATTATATATTTAAAATATTTTTATACTTTTTTACTTTTCTCTTTCATAATATGATATGAGATCATATCTATTTAATATTTGATATAAAATTGAGTAATCTTCATTTATTAAATTTAATTCACCCATGTAATTATTTTCTTTCCCTTTTTCAAGATCATAAACCAAGCACCCAGACACTCCTTTTATATTAATTTTTTGAATATAATATGTAGTATAATCACCCATGCATAAATTCAATTGTCCTACTTGCTTTATATCGGTCTCTAATTTTTCTTTTTGTTTTTTTAATTTTTTCTTTTGTCTGATCTCAATAAGTTTATTTATTACAACTTGCTTGGTCTCTAAAATCTGTTCGTCTTGATCTGTAATTATTAATTCATTTTCTAAGTCCCTTATTTTATCCATCAATAATTTTCTTTCATATTCATCAATATAATATCTATATGAACCGTCATGTCCCTTTTTTGCATATCTTGACAAAACAATTCCAAAAAAGCAAATTAATATTGTTATCATCCATACAAACATAAGAATTACCCTTTTACATTGCATCATTTGACATACAAATGATGCAATAACAGATATAACCAATGAACTGAAACATGTTGTTAAATTATCATATAAAGAATTTTGAACGAAAAGAAAATCTGCACGTGCATACAATCTTTCTATTTCTTTATTTTTTATTAATTCATCAACTTTTCCATCCTTTTTATAAAGCAAATTTATTATTTCAATTTGTTTTATATAATAATTGTTATCTTCACCCCAACATTTTTTATATTGATCAATTTTTGTAAAAAGTTCATCATCACACTTCTTAATATTATGCATTCCCCTTTTCATAGTAATAATTCCGAGAATACTAAAATAGACAACCATAGCAACTTCTATCAATAATAAAATTAGACATAATATCATTTTTATAATTACAACTGTTACTTCTGATAGGTGACTGACATTACGCAAAAAAATAATACTTATGATACATGTTATAATAAATATGACACCAGTAATACTAATATAATACTTTTCCCACTTCTTCATAAACTTGTCCCTTCTTACTATTTTTAAAAATATAGTATTTAAAATCTAATTCTGTTAATAGATTTTTAATTCAAACTTCCTATTTCATCAATTTCTATATAATTTAATATAGCCGGAGCAGCATCCCAACTATATTGATATTTCATCTCATTATTATATTGACATTTCATAACAACCTTTTTTAATTCTTCCAAACTTTCTACTCCAAACAATATCATCATCTTTTTATAATATTGTCTAGACCTCATTTTTTCCCATTCTATCGGAGCATTTTTTACGTATATATAACATGTAGGAAACCAGTTTATTCTATGCAAACCATTTCCTGATTCAGCAAGATTATATGCATTACATACCTGATATAAAAACAAGTCAGCTTCTGCTATATCTTCACTTGTAAATATAGGCAATTTTTCTCTTTTATTACATATTGTATCTCCCATAAGAGTATATTTATTTTTCATATCAGTATTGGGCTTATAGACTAGTCTGCTACATCAACCGAATTTATCTAAACCAATTTTCTGTTTAGATTTTATCACACATAAACATTACTTGTTATTATAGATAACTTTACCTTTTCGTGCAAATTTTCTGATTCCTGTTTTCTCCTGTGGAAAAACAACTAATTTTTTAATATTGCCCCTTTCTGCCAATTTGAAAGCATCCCTTGCAATCTTCAATGTATGTCTTGGATTAGTTGTAGGAAAAACATTTACATCAGTCACATTTCTTGGTAAATTCCTTACCTCATCCACAATCTTCGCTATAAATTGTGGGCTATAATATCTGGATACGTCTGGACGCACACGATTAATTGTAATTGTTGATAAACTTCGTTTTACAATTGGCAGCTGTTGGTTTTCAATAGGATATGTATCCGCAAGAACTAAATTTACTTCGTCTGATACCTGAACAAAATTTTCCTTTTTAATTTCTATTTCTTCATCTTCTATTGCCGGGTAATCGTCTTCTTCTCCAACATTGTAACTTGAAAAAGTATCATTTAATACCAGTTTGAATTGTAAATATGGAGGAACCAATTTTAAATTACAAGTTTGATATCCCAGAATTTTCGCACAAAACCAGTACCATAGATAAGGGTAATTGTGATAAACATTTTTGGTATTAAATATCTTTTCTTTATTAAATTTTCTAATCCAAAGCAATACCGAGAACACAAGTACTATACTAATAACCCAGTTTTCGGTATTTAGCAAAAGGTAATATCCTATATTATCAAAATCTACAGACACATTTTCAAAACATAATGCAATTAATCCTTTAACATTTATTATATAAGGTATTAAAAAAGCCATTACTAGACCAATAATTTCCACTATGGAACGAGCATTCTCTTGCAATTTTTTAAATAATTGTTTCATTTTCTTTCAGAATTCCTTTCCAATCTATACTACATATTTTAGTGATTCTCTTTTGAACAGCATTATATTCCCAAATACCCACTTCCTGAATTCCAGCAATAATGTGATATTGAATGCCACCCTTCATTTCTTTTCCAATTTTTTTCCAATTGTTTGAATCTATAAATGAATATTGAGGAATATTTTCCGGATGTGTATGCCATTCGCCCATATAACCATATACACCCTCATTTTCTTCATATAACTTTTTAAAAAAATCGAGATGTCTTTTATCTTTGCGCAGAAATCTATTTCTACTTCTTTGATCTGCAGTCATCGGCTCTGTAATAAACTCGATAATTAAATTTGAATTTCCGCAATTCTCCCGTCCAATTAAAATGCCTCCAGCTTCGCAAGATTTCCGTTCACTTTGCACATATTTCTGTATTACTTGCAATATATTATTACAAAATTTTATCTTTTTGTCTCCATATTCAATCACCATATTTTTCTCCACAAAATTTACATCTCGGTTGAGCAAAAAGTTTTCCATTACATTCCACGATGCTGTCTTTTTGATTCAAATATTTATTCGAAACCTGTAACCCAGCTCTCTTAAAATGATAATCGTCACCCTTTGCTGAAATAATTATATTATCTGAATATCTCCCCTCAAAAATCTTTTTTATAGTATCAACACACATGCCGGCTGTTTTAAGAGATATGGTAGAACCGTAAGGTATAAAAGAACTTCCACAACCTGCAACCTTTTGAACGACCTTTTGTCCTGACCGACAATAGGCTGTACGATCATATAGTTCCCCAGTATCTTCATCTCGTCCTATAAAACACTCATAACATCCGACATTCCCATATTCAATATATGCCACATGATTTCCCACCCCCAATACCTCATTCCACGCATAAACAACCGGTACCATCAGCTTATTTGACATCACATACTGATTAATCCATCTGTTCACATTATGGTCTCCCGTCGCAGATATAATCAAATCATATTCGCCAAATTCAATATTTCCCTCCTGTACTGCTTCCTCTATCTTTTCTGCCAATGATGAAATTTTCAAATCCGGAATATTTTTTTCGAAATAGTTCTGTAAAGCTACACATTTATATTGTCCTACGTATTCTAATCCAAGTAAATGCCTAAAGACATTGTTCTCGTACAAATGATCCGCATCAAGTAACATCATCTTTTCTATGCCTGCTTTTACTAACTCATTGGCAATATACCCACCCAAAGAACCACATCCTATTAATAGAACTTTTTTGTCCGCCAAGATATTACTAACTTCATTTGAACGAGTCATTAAATATTGTTTATCGATTCTGTCAATTAGAATTGGTGTAATCTGACTTACTGACCGTAATCTACAGACAGCATTTTCAAAAGAAATCATACATTTTTCAAGTAAAAATCCTAAAACAGTGCTTACACCATTGGGTTGCTTAATTGCAAAAATTATTAGTTTATCACTGCTTATTTTAGAACTAATTGCTTGAAATTCTTTCACATCTACATATCTTAATATATTTTGAAAATATTCATTTATATCTATATATCTTGCATCTGGCGGAAACAGAAAATCTTCTACTTCAATATTTATATAAACTCCATTTCTTATGTTAACACTTTCGTTTTCCTTATAATAATGTTTCAATTTTTGTGGATCTTGAGAAACATATATCTTACCACTCTTTGCCCTCTGCATATATTTAGCATATGACTCTTTTTTATATCTTTTTGCAGTCTTTGTAAAATATTTTACTACACCAATATGTTGAATCCCCACCACATCAACTTTTGCCAAACGAATAGATGGCAATTGCAACCAATATGACTCAAACTCTTCAATAAAATCTTCTCTATTAGTGCGAGCTAATCCATCTTCAATAATTTCTTTTGCTTTCTCAATTGACTGCAAGATGATTCCTCCCAGATTCTGATCTATCAAAACACCTTCCGTTTCAAATAGGCAAAATTTCCCCTTTATATCTACATGGGGTATAAAGGGGAAAGTCATATTCTGTGCAATATAAATATCAATCAATGTCCTTTGCCAGTTTTGCGGAACAGCAACTACAATAGGAACAACCTGCTTTGCAACTGACAAATCACATTCAATTATTTTCTGATATTCTTCTTCTCTAAATATTGTCATATCAACAACCTTCACATTATGAACATCAGAACAAGCATACAAAACTTTTTCAATAACATTTAAATCCATAAATATCATACTCCTGAAGAACTTGAAGACGGTATATAATTCATCTGCTTTTTTGAAGCATCCTTTGTCTCTGGAACTTTGAAATCATCACCAAAAATTTTGTTCAACAACTTGCACTGTTCAACTTCGTCGACCTCTTTTTTTACCTCTTCCAAATCAGTAATCAGTTTGTCAATTTTGTCCTTAAAATCTGTCATATAAATGTCTGTCATTTTCTTGAAGACATCTGTATCATCTTCAAAGTTCAAAGAAGACGGCAAAGGATACTTAATACGATACAATAATCTGCCATTATCTGATACTCCCTGAAAAATGAACAGATTCTGAATCTCTTTGGCAAATCCTATAAGTGCCTCTAAGTCATCATATTTCCATTTTTCTTCCAAGTAATCATATGTTCTGTATACTTCAAATTTATCAGCTGCAATCAATGTAATACCGATGCTCGGTGGTTCCGCATTACCTGAACTGTTAAATTTGAGATTCTTCCATCTCTTCATATATCGTATCACACGCCGATATTGTGCTCTCTCTTCACTATCAGCTTCGTATTTATCATTAATGTAATCAACCAGTCCTTTTGGATCTGATTTTTCCCAACATATTTCTTCCGGTGTGTTGTCTTTTCCTCTTGCTAGATATAATTGACTATCTATATCATCCTTATCTTCATAAGTGTAAACCACTAAATCCACATGATATGCTGCTTCACCGTCCTTCTTATATGTGACCGTTACGCAAGGTTTTTTCACTTCGGCACCGTACTCAGTATGACTCTGCAAAATATCATAAATTGTATTTTTCAACTCAACCGGATTCTCATAATCTTCTTTATTAACCTTAAATCTAAGCCCAACATCGATATCATATTCTTTGTCAAGTGGCTCAACCCCAGTATACATAATATAGCTACCTTGATTTAATTCACAAAACGCTGGTAATTTTCCACTATCTCGAAGCTTCCCCAGTAAAATATCTCTTTTACTGGCTAATTCCGCTTTTACTTCATAATCCATTTTGATTGTTTTATTAAAGTCTTTAAAATATTTCTGTAAACTCATGCAACATTTCCTTTCTATGTAATAAATAGCCCGCCTTTGTTAGCACTCATTAACAGAGAGTGCTAACACCTTTAATTTATCACTTTATATTTTTATTGTCAATTTCATTAAAGACATTTAATGAAATTTTTATAAAAATAAGCAACGTTCTTTATGTTACACTTTAATCATTACAAAATTAAAAACTGAAAGTACCTATTGCATGCACGGTAACATTTATCAAAAACTTAGCCCGGAATCTGTTAAGTCATTTGCTTTAAAAAGCATTCATATTTGTTCCACCATTTCTATATAATTCATGTAAATACCATCTTCATGGTCCACCATATAAAATGGTTTGTTTTCTTTATTAAATTTTTCCTGCCTGATATCCATAGACCGCCATCCTTTTCTTCGGCATATTTTCTTGTGTTTCCTATTCTATTTTGAAATTATCACTCCTTCCTTTCCTGTATTTTTCTCCAACTCACTCTCAAAATCACTGTTTTACCACTATGTCTCTTTAAAAATAGGGCAAAAACTGGTCATTTTTCGTTCCAATTTTTGCCCTCAAACCACAACATCTTGTGGTTTAACATGCCTATTTTTCTTTTTTCCCACAATACTGCATCAGAACTACCGTCTCCACATGCCCCGTATTAGGAAACATATCAACGCAACAGCACTTCTCCACCTTATATCCTCTCTCCTGCAAAGTAACAAGGTCTCTTGCAAGCGAAGTAGGCTTGCATGATATATACACCATTCTGTCAACACCATAATCAATAATCTTTTCAAGTGCCTTAGGGTGAATTCCGTCACGAGGCGGGTCAAGTACGATAAAATCTGGCTTAATCTCAATATTATCAAGTGCCTTTAAGACATCATCTGCAATGAATTCACAGTTAGTAAGACCGTTCTGGGCTGCATTCTTCTTGGCAGCCTCAACAGCTTCCGCAACAATCTCAACACCGATAACCTTGCTGGCAACTGGAGATAACATCTGTGCAATCGTACCAGTACCTGTATACAGGTCATATATAACCGGTTTGCTGCCAGCCACATCTCCAAATCCACCAGAAAGCACATACTCACGTGCCTTAGAGTAAAGCACTTCCGCTCCAAGAGAATTAGTCTGGAAGAATGAGAACGGAGTTATCTTGAAACGCAGCCCAAGAAGCTCCTCTTCAATATAATCCTGACCATACAGAAGCTCAGTTTTCTCGTTAATTACTGCATCTGCAAGGCTGTCGTTAAATGTATGGAGAACACCTGTAAGAGTGCCCTTATATTCAATTGATGTCAGGCGGTTTACAAGCTCTGTGAAATCATGCTCAATCTGAGTCGTTGTTACGATATCAACAAGAATCTGTCCTGTCTTTACTGACTTTCTTACAAGAAGATGACGCAGATACCCCTCGTGGCTTAACTTGTGCTGGAAAGGAAGCTCCTTCTCTATTGCATAATCCTGAACGCATGTGAGAATCTTTCTGTAATCCTCATCAATAATCTTACATTCTGTAACTGGAACAATATCATACATGCTGTTTCGTTTGTGAAGTCCGAGTGCAAGAGGTCCGTCCTTGTACTCATCGCCAAATGAAAATTCCATCTTATTACGGTATTCTTCTGTGACCGGACTTCCGATTATCCCCTCAAATGGAAGCTCACCCGAAACAACTTCTCTAAGAAGCTTTTCCACCTGTGTGCTCTTAATCTTTAACTGTTCCTCGTAAGCTACTGTCTGGTAAGTGCAGCCACCGCATTTGCCAAAATGTGGACATGCCGGGTTGGTTTCAAGCGGACTCTTCTCAACAACTTCCATAAGTCTGCCTTCGCAGTGTCCTTTTCTTTTCTTATTCACGCAGAATCTGACAGTCTGTCCAGGAATTGCGTTCTTGACGATTGCCTTTTCCTTCTGTCCATCCTCATCTGTCACCCACACTGTCGCCTTGTTTGGGAAATCAACCTTTTCAACTTTACCTTCGTATACGCTTCCTTTTTTCAATCTATACTCCATTCCGCACATGAATTGTGCCTGTTATTAACATATTAATAGTTTCTGGCAGCACTTATTCACATAACGGCATACCTTATATAATTTTATCAGAAAAATGTGCTAAAGTATAGTAGTCACATTTACTCCGCCACGCTGACATTCTTTGCCTGCACTGCAGAATGTATTCTTTCAAGTACCTTGTCACACAGCCATGTATAAGCAGCACCGGCAGCATTCAGTCCTATACGTAATGCAACTGCATAAGGCATTCCAAAAAGTCCCGCCGCAATTGATAATGCGCCAAATGTATTAAAAGCTGTCTGCCATGCATAACCAGCGGAATATCCGACTCCGATACCACCTATCATGCCTATATACGGATACATTGATTCTGGCAGTACTATATACATCACTGCAAAAATCGCACATCCAACAACATTAAACAATGCCCTGTTTCCAATTCTCTTATCAACATCTTTAGAAAACGGCAGACACACTGACATGCACGCAATTCCAATCCACATTGCCCTAGGCAGTCCCATCAGTGAAACAATCAGCATAGCGCTTGATACGATAAATGTAAGTTTAATGTACCATCTTGTCCTTGCTGAATTAATATTAAATTCCTTAAACAAATCCCAGAATGTTCTTCTATATGGTCTGTTCCTCTGATTCTTATAGAAAATAATCATGCATACTAACATCCCGGCAAGCAGTCCCACAACTCTCATCATATATTCATGGCCTGTGACATCATATCCCTGCAACAAAAGATACCCGAGAACGAATGTTGAATGATTATACATAATTACATTGTGACATCCCATTATCATAAGAAGCATAATACACACAACATTTATTACAAATGCAGCAACTGGCGGTACCATATTGGAAACCCTCGGTCCTGCTATCAATATCGCATATATTCCCATTATCGAAATCAATCCATGTGATGTCTTAATTCCAAAATCCGCCTGTCTTAATACCAGCACCGCAAGAAGCACTGTAACTCCGACAACACTATTATTATTCCCCAGCAGCTTACTGAATACTGTAACTACTGCGACGCAGAATATCATAACCAGATACACCTTAAAATTATATATAAGAATATGTCTTCTTTTCTCCTTAGAATCCTGTGTGTTCTTGATAAGCTGTTTTGAACCAGCCGAGCTTAACTGTAATTCCTGATAAAATGTCATAAATTCCTGATTTCCTTTCCTCCCCTTAAATTTTTCTTAATAACAGGGTTGAGTAATATAACACTGATTACACCCATATGTCAATTAAGAAATAATTAAATATTATGCAATAAAAAAACCACAACCGCTGACATATCCTAATGGACATATCAAGCCGGCTGTGGCTTTCAATCATATCGCACTTATTACATTACTTCTCGATGTCTTCATCCTCGAAATCATCGTCAAAATCTTCGTCTTCGAAATCTTCATCATCGAAGTCATCTAAATAATCTGGTGTAAAATATCTGTATACAGCATAAGCGATACCAGCAACTGCTGCAACTGCACCAACGATAGCAAGAACAGCTATGATAATTGTGCTGCACTTCTTGCAGCATTTCTTATCTTCATCTTCCTTCTTGCTAATAAGTTCTCCTAATTTAGTAGCTGCGATAAGCTCATCTAATTTTTCTTTACTCATAACAATATCTCCTTTCATACCACGGATTTAATAAATGTATTATAGCATAGCGTTAAACATTTGTCATTATAGTTTTTTAAGTCTGGCAAATCCTGCCAGCATTTTCTTCTGTCCGTACTCTGAAAATTCAACTGTTACCATATAGTCTCTTGCTGAATCCTCTATAGCAAGTACCTTTCCTTCGCCGAATTTCACATGGCTCACCATATCACCGACACTGTAGCCAAGTCCGCCTGAAGATTTTGCACTTATATCTGCACCTCTTGCAGCACCTATTACATTTCTTGAAGATAAACCGCTTCGTGTAGGCACTCCTGCATAAGCATTTCTTACAGAATCTGCCGGAGTCTTTCTCTTTTCTGGTTTCTTAAGGTCAAATAGTTCCATAGGGTCTTTTCCAAATCCCGGATTAGAACCACCATTTATCTTAACCTTTCTTGAGCTATATGTTCCTGCTGCCCTTCCGCCTGGTGTGCCGCTTCCGTAGCTGCTAAGAATTGATCTGGCTGTTGCACGCATGTTAATGCCTGTTGTATCTGGCTCATCTGATGTCCCGCCATATGCAATCCTGCCTTTAGCATACCCACTGGAATTGTTTTCTATGTGCATATATTCTTTAGGAATTTCATTAATGAATCTTGAAACCTTATTCATCTGTGTTTCACCACGCACCATACGCGACTTGGCACTTGTAAGATTAAGTATTTTCTCTGCTCTTGTTATTCCAACATAGCACAGTCTTCTCTCTTCCTCTATCTCAGTTGAATCATCTGACACAATTGTCATATAGCTTGGGAAAAGTCCGTCCTCCATTCCTGTCATATACACGATTGGAAATTCCAGACCTTTCGCACTGTGCAGCGTCATAAGCATTACATGAGGTTCTGACTCATCAAGATTATCAATATCCGCTATTAAAGCAACTTCTTCAAGAAGTCCTGAAAGTGTAGGCTCTTCGCCTGCTTCCTTACAGCCCTCCTCATAGCTTACTACCTTATTAATGAATTCATCCAGATTCTCGCGTCTTGCCTCAACCTCTTCCACCGTTTCATTCTGTGAAAGGCTCTCGATATATCCTGTATCCTCAATTACAGCCTCAGCAAGCTCCTTTAATGACATGAATTCTTCCTTGGCACGCAGTCTTCCAATAAGGTCAACAAATGGCTCTAACTTGGAAAGTGCCGCATTCTTTATTGTGTCAATATCCTTTGCATTGACAAGTGCTTCCCAGAAGGTAATATCATTAAAATCTGCATATTCCTGCAATCTGTCAATCGTAGTATTACCAATTCCTCTCTTCGGAACATTTATAATTCGCTTGACTGCCTGACCATCAAGACCATTATCAATAGTTTTAAGATAAGCAAGAATATCTTTGATTTCCTTTCGCTGATAGAAATTCTGTCCGCCATATATCTTATATGGAATGTTATGAATCATCAGCTTTTCTTCGAGCGCTCTTGACTGTGCATTAGTTCTGTAAAGAATGGCAACATCATTATAATTCCAGCCATCCCTTACATACTCTGCAATACCACTCGCTACGCCTTCTGCCTCATCATACCCGTTCTCATACAGAGTATAATTGACCTTCTCGCCCTCTCCGTTATCAGTCCAGAGTGACTTGCTCTTTCTGCCAATATTATTACTTATCACCGCATTTGCAGCATTAAGAATAGTCTGCGTCGAACGGTAATTCTGCTCAAGCTTTATAACCTTAGCGCCTGTGAACACATTTTCAAAGTTAAGAATATTATAAATGTTTGCTCCACGGAACTTATATATAGACTGGTCATCATCACCAACCACACATATATTGCCATACTTTGCTGCAAGCATTGCAACAAGCTTAAACTGTGATGTATTAGTATCCTGATACTCGTCGACCATTATATATCTGAATCTGTCCTGATAATGCTCAAGTACCTCTGCATCACTCTGGAACAGCTCAACCGTCTTGAATATCAGGTCATCAAAATCAAGTGCATTGTTAAGCTTAAGCGTCTTCTGATATTCTCTGTATACGCCTGCAATTCTTCTAAGATTATAGTCGTTACCTGCCTCAAGCTCGAACTCATCAGGAGTTTTTAACTCATCTTTAGCAGATGAAATCTTACTCATAATTGCACGCTCTTTAAGCATCTTCGTATCTATATTCATCTTCTTACATATATCCTTGATTACAGACTTCTGGTCGTCCGTATCATATATCGTAAAGTTATTATCGTATCCAATTCTGTCTATGTATCTTCTTAAAATTCTCACGCATGTTGAGTGGAATGTACTTACCCATACAGCCCCTGCACCCTGTGCCACAGTAGTCTCAACTCGTTCTTTCATCTCTCTTGCAGCTTTATTAGTAAATGTAATTGCCATAATATTATATGGGTCTACTCCGCATTCTTCTATTAAATATGCAATTCTGTTCGTAAGCACACGCGTCTTTCCTGAGCCTGCCCCAGCAATAATAAGCAGCGCGCCATCTGTATATTTAACTGCCCTTTTCTGGCTGTCATTCAAATCTTCTAATCTCATATATCCACCTTCATGCAAATGTGAAATCTATATCCACCTTATTTCTGCCAACTACCACATTATACAAAAACAACGGGATGTTGCCAAGCCAATATGACAACATCCCTGATTGTTATTTATTAAATTCACATATTACTAATTGTCAGATTATGCAAGCTTTGTTCCACAGTTAGAACAGAACTTAGCGCCATTAGTTGGTGTTCCACAGTTAGGACAGAACTTAGGTGCTGTGCCACCTGACACATTTGCATTATTATTCATTGCAGTATTCATGTTATTCATCATCTGCTGTCCAACCTGCATTCCCATCTGGAGCTGCATCATATCACTGGCAATATTCGAACCGCCTCTTGAATTGCCGATACTATCAGCCATAGCCATCTGTGTATATCTGTTCATATCTCCAACCATTGCCTGAGAAGCTGCCTTATTAGTCATCTTCTGTACTTCTTCCGGATAAGAGAAGCTTGAGATAGTAAAGCTTGTTATTGTGATTCCTAACTTGCTCATCTCCATATCAAGGTCTGTCTTAATACCCGCTGAGATATCATAAGCATTAGCCTGAAGATTAAACATATCCTTGCCTTCTTTAGAAATCCACTTCATAAGAAGCTGGTCAAGAACTGCTGATATTCTTTCCTTAACATCTGCAACAGTGTACATCTGCTTTACACCTGCTACCTTGTCTATAAGCGTAATGTAATCAGATACTGAAAACGAGAAGTTACCGAAAGCTCTTATTGGCATGCCACCTGGAAGTGCCTGTGTTGGAATAAGAATAGGATTCTTAGTTCCCCACTTCTCTGTGAATTCCTTAGTATTAACGAATAAAACTTCAGCTCTTACTCCACTGTTGAAGCCAAACTTAAAGCCTTTAAGTGTTGATAAGAATGGAATAATCTGTGATTCAATATCAAAGCTTCCCTCGTCCTTAAAAATACCTTCAATCTTACCATTGTACATAAAGATTGCATCCTGGCCGGCGCGGATAATCAGCTTACTGCCTTTCTTGATTTCTCTGTTGGTCCATTTCCAGAAGATTATATCATCTCTGTACTCTTCCCATTCAACTACGTTGGCAAACTGCCCTTTGAATAATCCCATGTTCCCTCTCCTTATCTATGTATTGCTTATCTCATTATAAATGTGCTTCTGAATTATAAGCCCATCTGAGCCTTAAGTGCTGCTAATTCATCATCAACTGCTGTATTAGCTGGCTCTGCATCATACTTAGCTGCAAGACTGTCAACATCTGCCTCAAGCTGTGTCTGGTTAAGCTCTGCCATTGCATTAGCCTCGTCAAGCATCTTATTAGCCTTAGCCTCCATCTTACCGAATGCATCCATGCTTGTTCCAACACTGTTAACACTTGAACCAACCTTGTTGATTCTCTCCTGAGCCTTAGCTGCTGCAACCTTAGCCTTAACTGCATCTCTTCTTGCTTCAAGAGACTGGATATCCTTGCAGAGCTTATCATGCATCTGACGCATCTTAGCTGCATTGTCTGCTGCAATATTATATGTCTGCTGTAATGTAGCCTGCTTAGAAACTAACTGCTGCTTCTTCTCAAGGAATGTTCTTGCATCTGCCTCGTTGCCAGCCCGAAGAGCCTTTTCTGCATATGACTGATACTTGGCAACATCTGCTGTGCATTCATCAAGCTCTCTTTTACATCTTGTCTCCTCAGCCATAACTGAAGCTGTCTCTGCCTTAACCTTTCCAAGGTCGCTCTCAAGATTTCTCATGTACTGGTCAATCATCTTCTCTGGATCTTCACACTTATCGAGAAGTGCATTGATGTTAGCGCTCATAATGTCCTTGAATCTTGTTAAAATACCCATAATAATCCTCCATTCCTGTGCCGCTTTCTGGCACATATCACCCTCTGGTGCATCCGAATTCTGTCTCCCAGAATTCTTAAAAAACCTTTTTCATTATAATATATCAGGAGTAAAAAGTCACGAATATTTGCTCCTATGAAACATATTTTATATTCTTGTAATAAATATTAAAATATCATAATATGCACATTACACTATGCTAAAGTTCATTATATTATTCCTACTTGAAATGTGGTTTTAAAAACTATATAATATAGCTTAAACATTAATATAAATGTATTCTCTCATGAATACGCATTTTTAAAGAAATGAGGAACATATGAACAACGATATTAAAGAGCTTATGAGTGGTATTCTTAAAGATATGTCCGCTCTTAACTATATAAAACCCGGAGATGTGCCTAACATCAACCTGTACATGGATCAGGTTACAACATTTATGTATGAACATCTTCACGATACAAAGCGTACCACTGATGATAAAGTACTAACCAAAACAATGATTAACAACTATGCTAAAAACAATCTGCTGCCATCACCAGTAAAGAAAAAGTACTCTAAGGAACACATATATATCCTTACATTTATCTATTACTTTAAGAACATTCTCTCAATAAGTGATATACAGAAAATGCTCAATCCTCTCACTGAGAAATTCTTTGATGAAGGTTCCAAGCCGGATCTGGATTATATATATAAAGAGATTTTTTCAATGGAATCCTCTCTTGCAAGGCCATTATCTAAAGATATATTTGCAAAGTCTGAACAGGCAAGCAATGCATTTACAGATGTAAAGGATGATGATGACAGAGAATTCTTGCAGTTCTTCAGTCTTGTATGCCTTTTAAGCTTTGATGTATACATGAAGAAGAACATGATTGAAAGTCTGATTGATGATTACTCTGCCAAGCATGCGCCAAAGCATCCTGAAAAATCTGATAAAACAGACAAAAAGAAATAATCCATATAAATTAAGGGAACTGCCAGTACTGACAGTTCCCTTTTACATTGCTTCATATATTACTTATTATCTTCTGACTCTTTCTCAAGCATGCCAAGTCTTTCAAATACTCTGTCATACCCGTCATTACCATAATTAAGTGAACGGTTTACCCTGCTGATTGTGGCAGTAGACGCGCCTGTCTTCTCTGCAATATCAAGATATGTCCTGTGTTCTCTTAACATCTTGGCAACCTCAAATCTCTGGGATAAGGATAAAATCTCGTTAATTGTACATACATCCTCAAAAAAATCGTATGCTTCATCTAAATCCTTAAGACTTAATATTGCCTGAAAAAGCTGCTCAACAGCCTGTGTCTTTAACTTATTGTTCATAATTATCCACCCCGGTTTTCCAAAAATAACATTGGCTTATTACTTTTAAATTTTAACACAGTGAAGTTTTAAAGTAAAGACATTATTCACTTCTTAATGCCACAACAGGGTCTTTTTTAGCTGCAAGCTTTGCTGGGATAAGTCCAGCAATAAATGTAAGGAACATGCTTATTATTATAAGTATTACTCCTCCTGCAATCGGAAGCTGTGCAACATTGGAAATGTCTGTAAGGTGCTTAATCAACGCATTTGCAGGTATGCACAACAATAAAGTTACAACAATGCCGAGTGCGCCTGAGACAAAACCTTCAATAAGTGTCTCTGCATTGAATATTCTTGAAACATCTTTCTTAGAAGCACCAATACTTCTTAATACTCCAATTTCCTTAGTTCTTTCAAGTACTGAAATGTATGTGATAATACCTATCATTATTGAAGAAACTATAAGTGATATTGCAACAAATGCTATTAAAACATATGAAATTGCATTAATAATTGTACTTACTGATGACATCATTATTCCAACATAATCTGTGTAGTTAATAACATTTTCTTCCTTGCCATCGTCCTGTTGCAGCTTATTGTAATCCTTGATAATATTCTGAACCTTCTCCTTAGAATCAAAATCAGTTGCATATATATCTATCTGTGAAGGTGTATCAAGGTCTGTAATTCCAAGCTTCGACTTATTGCTGTCTAATGTTGCATCTGTTGTTCTAGCCTTTAGTGACGCTGAGAAAAGCTGTAGTATCTGATCATCGCTCATTCCACTTGTCATTGCCTGCATCTGAGCGCTTTCCTCTGGTGAAAGTGTTGCCATATATGCATTTACATCATCCATTGTAATCTCTGTATTCCTGTCATTGTCGAATGGAACTCCTGTAAATACATCAACACTTGTATCAGCAAGCTGTGCCTTGGCTATCTCACTGTTTTTTACTTCCTCGATAATGTATTCAGTAAGCTTTGCTGTATAACCGATTCCACTTGAAAGTGAAGTACTAACTGCATCATCATTAGGTCTGATTATTCCACATACTTTAATGTCTGTTCCGTTATTTACAACATTTGTCATATACTTATCATCTTTGCTGTAATCGTCCCATGTACCAGTCACATCATTGTACTTATACATGTCTGTAGGCATAACAAGCTTAAACTCTGTATCAAGAATCTCGTCAAATGTATAGCTTATATCCTTTTCTGTTTCGTATGATTCACCAACCATCATTTTCTTAAAGAGTGTTCTTACTTCCTCAGGGTCTTTAAGACCTAGTGAGTAAAGTGTATAATCATCAACCTCATTATTCTTATCTGCAACAAGCACAACCTCATTGAAATTCTCTGGCCAGTGTCCTGCAAGGACATCATACTGCTCATCAAGAACCTGCTGGTTTCCTAAAAGCTGGTTCCACACACTGCTGTTAGAAAACATTCCCATGCCCATACCAGATGACATTGAAGAAGATGCGCTTGTTGCACCTTCGCCATATATCGAATCAAACATTGTACCTGGGTTTAACTGCTCAACACCGTTAGAAGTATCCTTCATATAAATGTTAAGAGGAACATCATATGAATACTGTATATCACTTACATATGACTTAATGTCAGAGCTGCCGTTTTCAATGTATTTCTTAAACTCAGAAAGGTTATTGCTCTTAACTTCCTTTACCATGGTATTAATCATATCACCCATGATATCGTTAGAATATATTTTAGACTTATCCTCATGCTCTTCTGAATCCGAATTACCTGTCATGCTTGATACCATACTGCTTATATCAATAGCTTCCGCCTGAAGTGTTATAGGATAACTCGAAAGCGTATCTCTCTGAACCCTGTCTATGTATAACTGTATACCATTTGAGATAGACAGAATCATTGCAATACCGATAATTCCTATGCTTCCTGCAAATGCAGTAAGAATCGTTCTTGTTTTCTTAGTCATCAGGTTATTAAAGGAAAGGGAAAGTGCTGTAAAGAATGACATAGATGTTTTCTGCTTCTTTCCTGACTTTTTAATCTTCTTTTCTGATATCTTAACCTTAGCAGCCTCTTTAGCCCTGATATCAGCTTCCATATCTTCTAACAAATATGGATCAGAGTCATCAGTTATCACACCATCTAATAGTCTGACTATTCTTGTAGAATAATCCTTAGCAAGCTCCGGATTATGAGTTACCATAATTATAAGTCTGTCCTTTGATATCTCCTTTAAAAGCTCCATAATCTGGATACTTGTCTCTGTGTCAAGTGCTCCTGTGGGCTCATCAGCAAGCAGGATATCAGGATTATTTACAAGTGCTCTTGCAATAGCAACCCTCTGCATCTGTCCACCTGACATCTGATTAGGCTTCTTGTGAATCTGCTCTCCAAGTCCAACTTTCTCAAGTGCCTCTATAGCTCTTTTCTTTCTCTCTGCCTTAGATACACCTGAAAGCGTAAGTGCAAGCTCTACATTAGATAAAACAGTCTGGTGCGGAATCAGATTGTAACTCTGGAACACAAAACCAATAGAATTATTTCTGTAAAAATCCCAGTCTCTGTCCTTATAATTCTTAGTTGACACTCCATTTATCTTAAGGTCGCCGCTCGTATACTTATCAAGTCCGCCTATAATATTAAGCATAGTAGTCTTACCACATCCAGACTGTCCAAGAATCGACACGAACTCACAGTCCCTGAACCTAAGATTAATGCCCTTAAGTGCGCTCACAGTAGTAGAACCAGACACATAGTCTTTCTTTATATCATTTAATTCAAGCATGGAATACTCCTTTTATTTTATTGCGGGCTGCGGATTGGGCATTGGTCTGCATCCTTCAACTTGCGTACATGACGTTGTGGCATCTGACTATAGCATACGCTTTCAGGAATCCTGCGCTTAGTGTAACTAAATGCCGCTATCTACAGAGTTTATTACGGTGTGTCAAATCAAACGCGCTTCGCTTGAACGAGATTTGACGCACCGCCCTTATGTATATAGCGACATTAAGTTACACACAGCTTGGATTATTCAAGCGTATGCTATAGTCAGACACCGCAACTGATATACACAACATTTAAGACGCAGACCAATTCCCAATCTGCAGTCCTCAATTAATATACACCATGGAAAGCTTGGCTTGCAATTTATTCCAGCACATTTTATACTAATATTGATTTTTGTTTATAAAAATATAATGATTACTAGGAGTCTATGTGAAACATTTTATCAGATTAAAATTACGGAAATTAACGGCCGCTGGTCTTACATTTATAATGGCAGCTACATTTGCTGTTCCATTTTTTGCTTATCCTGACCAGTTGATGGCTGATACACAGGATGACCTCGACGCTGTTAATAAACAGCTTGAAGAATTAAGAAATAAACAGAGCGAACTCAATGCATCTTACGGGGAGCTTAACGAGAAGCTGTCTGCTTCCGGTGAAAAAATCGCCTCTATTGAAGATGCGATTAATGCCAAGCAGACTGAAATTGAGCGCTCTAATGAAGATATAGCAAGCATGCAGGAAGAGATTGACCAGCAGTACGCCGCCATGAAACTTCGTATTCAGTTTATGTATGAGAATAATAATGCTACTATCCTGTCAACGCTTCTGTCGGCTGAAAGCCTTTCTGACCTTTTATCCAAGTCAGAATATATCCAGCAGATTTCTAATTATGACCACCAGAAGATGCAGGAATTAAGTGACCTTCTGGCTTCTCTTAAAGAAACTCAGGCAAAGCTTGAAGAAGAGATGACCGAACTTGTCACTCTTAAAGATGATGCAGCCCGCGAAGCTGATAATTTTGCTGTGCTTCTCTCACAATGCCAGACAGAGCTTGACACTACAAGCGACAGCATTACTGATGCAGAAGCACTTGCACTTGAATACGAAAAGCAAATTGAACAGGAAATGTTAGAGCGTCAGCGCCGTGAAATGGAAGCCCTTGAAGCTGCAAAAAAAGCTCAGGAAGAGGCTGACAAAGTCAATAACGCCGGTAATACAGGCAATAATTCATCTTCCGGCTCTGCTATGGTTGACCAGAACGCTCTTAACAATGTTCTTAAGAATCACACTGCTGAAGATGTTGCAATGCTCGCAGCAATTATTGAATGTGAAGCCGGCAACCAGTCATATGAGGGCAAATGTGCTGTAGGAAGCGTTGTTATCAACAGAGTTGCAGACCCTCGCTTTGCCAACAGCATAAGCGGCGTAATATATGCACCTTACCAGTTTTCACCTGTTGCCAGCGGACGATTTGCAATAGTCCTTGCAAGAGGTGCGAATGCAGCCTGCACCCAGGCAGCCGTCGATGTACTTAATGGTTATATCAATATTAACGCACTATATTTTCATATATATGACAGTTCTGTCGATGTGGGCGGAACCGTTATAGGAGATCATGTATTTTACTAACACATTAAATATACTAAAGGGGAGAGGTATTAACTATGAAGAAAGCAACTAAAGCATCTGATAACAGATATTATCAGGCAAGATTTTCTGCTGCACAGAAAAATACTGACTTTGAAAGCCGTGAAGCAGCTTCAGATGTCGTAGGTATAGACCGAACAAGACTTGCAAGAATTGAACTTGGCAATGTAACACCTTATGCAGACGAGGTTGTATCTATGGCAAAATGCTATAATGCTCCTGAGCTTTGTTATAATTACTGTTCAAGCGAATGTCCAATTGGAAGACTTACAATGAAGGAAGTTGAGATTAATTCATTTGACAGATTATCATTAAAAATGCTTGGTTCTTTGAATGATATTGAAAACCTGCGTGCTTCTATTATCAATATCTCTGCTGATGGCCAGGTTGATATTGGAGAACAGGAGGAATTCAAGCAGATACTTGAATCCCTCGACCTTATTTCCAATAATGCGAAAGCCCTTGAATTGTGGGCTAAGAAAAACATTACGAATATTTAACGGCTGTATCTTACATAATCTACCGTAACAAAGCCTTTGTTTTTATTCTCTGCAGAATTATCATGTGATACATATACACCGCTCTTTACACCAACCCATCTTCCGGCTTTGGCAATAACGGAAACAGGGCTGGTGTATTCTTTTCCGTCTGTGCTTATCTCTATTGTTACTGTCTCAACTGGTGCTTCCTTAACAGGAAGTCCTCCCTCAACATAGTTTTTAGTTCCTGTCTTTTTAACTGTGTATCTGAAATATATTTCCTTAAGATTATCGTATGAAGCAAGCAATTCTTTAGTCTCTTTAGTATAAGCCTGGTCACAGTCAAACTGCTGCACACCCTTTACTGCATACACTTCCATCTTCCCATCTTTTACAGTCACATCTGCTGCCAGATAATCCATTCCCATATGAATGAATCCGGCATTATCACCATCAGCCATTCCGCTGATATTCATCTTAGTAATACAGCTAAATTCCGGTGCTGGCCACTTCTGCAGGAGAAGATTTCTGTAATCGCCAATTGGTCTGTTTGATGCTCTGCCAACCGCATTAAGCTTTATATAAGAACCGTCATCAGACACATTTCCACTTTCATCAGTGCCAAACTGCGCCCAGTCACTATCAGGGTTGGCATTCCACTGCCACTGCAGTCCCAAAGTATCTTCTGTGAATTCATCTGTAGTATCTGGCTCACATATTTCATAAACGGCACCGACATCAGGTTTTTCGTACTCCATCACAGGCTCGCCGTAATCATTGCCATCCTTCTTAACTCCAATTACAGGCCAGTCATTTTCCCAGCTCATTGGCTGCAGATGTGTTATTCTGCCTGCTGCATACACATCCTGAAAATGTATGAACCAGTCCTGTCCTGTAACTGTATCAACCCATGCACCCTGATGAGGTCCATTGACAGGCGAATCTCCCTGTCTCATAACCACTTTATACTCATATGGTCCAAACACATTTTTCGACCTTAACACTGTCTGCCAGCCTGTCTTAACACCGCCAGCCGGTGCAAATATATAATACCATCCGTTTCGCTTATACATCTTAGGACCTTCTATTGTAATCTGGTCATTTAAGTTACCGTCAAATATAATCTTTTCCTCACCAATAAGCCCCATTCCATCTGGCTGCATCTCTACCATATGAAGCACACTCTTGTATCCGATACGACTCTTGGCAACTCCTGCAACAAGATATGCCTTTCCGTCCTCATCCCAGAATGGGCATGGATCAATCCAGCCTGCGCCCGGTCTTATATTCACTGGCTTACTCCACTCACCATAAGGGTCTGTTGCTGTAGTCATATATATTCCTTCATCTGGCATTGGGAAGCACACATAATATGTACCCTCATGATATCTTATGGCAGGTGCCCACACTCCGCATCCATGAATTGGATTTCTATATCTGAATTCTGGAATTTCAGCCAAAATGTAGTTAACAACCTTCCAGTTTACAAGGTCCTTAGAATGAAGCAACGGCATAGCCGGTGCATTAGAAAAGCTTGATGATATCATAAAATAATCATCACCGACACGGATTGCGTCCGGATCTGAATAATCAGCGTAAAGTATTGGATTCTTGTATCGTCCATTTCCTAAATCTGCTATCCACATATATGACCTCTTTCTGCCAGTTTACGGCTCAATAATTTATTTCTGCTTATGCAGATATTTCTCTGCTATCATATTACAACAGTTAAATAAGAATTTCCAGTACTTTTGTAAAGTTATTTTATAAAAGTTTTTGTCACTATCCAGTGTTTGTCCTATATATTCATGTTTCTTTGTTAGCTTATAGGTATATTTAGCTCATTTTTGCTACATATCAGCTTCAAATGTTACATACAAGCCTATAAAACTCTATACATGTACTCATTTATAGGTAAAATTAGTGTTTAATTCCCTGTAAATTCATAAATTCTCACTCAAACTTCCTATAAGAACCTTCATAATACGACTACCTATAGGTATCACGTCTTTTTAAACCAAATGTCCGATACTCCAGAAAGGTAATTTCTTATTTTTATATTCTTTTAATATATTATCTTCTTGATTTTTGTGTATTTGTATAGTATATTTATGACACGTCTTGTAACTAATTCGTATAAGGAGGGTTTGATGAAAAGCAATCATAATGTAGAACACATCAGTATGCTGACACCTGATACAATTAAAGAGTCTGTTATGAAACGACATGAAGAATTATCATCTATTCTTAGCAATATACATAGCAGAATTTCCCATGCTCCTGATGGTTCTTTAAGGACTGCACAAAAAGCAAATGGCTGCCAATATTATCATAAAGTTAAAGTAGGGGACACTAAGGGTAAATACATCAAGAAGAATAACTATAATCTGGCAATTAAACTTGCGCAAAAAGACTATGATTTAAAAGTAGAGACATGTCTGATAAAGGAGTTAGATTTTCTTCAAAGAATACTTGACCAATACAGACCTGATAAAATCCAGCATATTTATGATTCTCTTAACAACAGCCGCAAGCAGATAGTAACTCCTGTTTATGTATCTGATGAGGAATTTATTGCTGATTGGAAATCTCTTGAATACACATCTCTTGGTTTCAGTCCTGACTATGCTGAATATTATACTGATAACGGAGAACGTGTAAGATCCAAATCAGAAATAATCATTGCTAACAAGCTTTATCGTTATAATATTCCTTATCGATATGAATGTCCTTTGCAATTGCAATCTGGGGTCATTACTCATCCTGACTTTACCTGCCTTAATGTCAGTACAAGACAGGAATACATATGGGAGCACTTCGGTATTATGGATAATGCAGAATATGCCTGCAATGCCATCAGAAAAATTAATGACTATGCAAATTCAGGTTACATTCTAGGCAAGAATTTCATAGCCACATTTGAAACATCCAACACTCCAATTAATGCTAATTACATAGATGACATAATAAGAACCAATATTTCTTGTTTATAACGAATAAATATGATATAGTTTTACTATCAATATCATACGAGGGGATTTAATTATGAAATTTGCAAAAAAGACCGATAAAGTATTTACAATTATATATACAGTTATAAGCTTGCTATCAATTATCATATTAATAGTTGCCGCCATGTATCCAGGTAAATTCATCAATAATATATCTGGAATGTTATCTCCCGCTAATTATCAATCCTATAATGTAAATTCACTATTAAGCCTTATGGTGCATGCTTATGTTGGCAGTGTTTCCATAGTTTTATTGTATGTACTTGCTGTATACGCTGTTCTCTTTGGATTACCAATTGTGTTTATTACAATATTCTCCTATATCAGGATTATATTATATAAGAAAACCCGCAACCCAAAGCACATTAGACGCAACCTGATTGTCAAGCTCATATACACCAGCATATGGACAATCCTGTCCCTGATTATGACAATCAAGGATATAGGATTTGTAGTTGTATTTGTGTCATTTGCTGTTGTGCTTTCAATTCTGTTTGCAGCAGTTTATGGCATGCGCGAACACGAATATTTTGCACAATACTAACATAACATTTTTCCAATATATAAAATAATGGCAGGACATGGAATTAATCCTATGTCCTGCCATATTATATTTAATCTTACAGATGAAGCACTCTCTCCTTAATCTCCTGAGTTCTTCCCTGATTCCAGAACTGTGTTCCGATATATCCGCAAGTTCTTCTTGCAACATTCATCTTATCCTGATTACGGTTTCCGCAGTTAGGGCACTCCCATATAAGCTTTCCGTCATCATCTGTAATAATCTGAATCTGTCCTGTGTAGCCACATTCCTGACAGTAATCACTCTTAGTATTAAGCTCCGCATACATAATATTATCATAAATGTACTGCATAACCTTAAGTACTGCAGGAATGTTATTCTGCATATCAGGAACTTCAACATAGCTGATAGCACCACCTGGTGATAATTCCTGGAACTGTGATTCAAATTTCAGCTTGTCAAATGCGTTGATATTCTCTGTTACATGAACATGATAACTGTTAGTTATATAATTCTTATCTGTTACGCCGGCAATCTTACCGAATCTCTTCTGTAAACACTTAGCAAACTTATAAGTTGTTGATTCAAGTGGTGTACCATAAAGAGAGAAATCAATATTAGTCTCTGCCGCCCATTTTTTACATATATTGTTAAGATGTTTCATTACCTCAAGTGCAAATTCTGTGCCTTCTGACTTAGTATGTGTAACTCCCTTCATATAATATGTACACTCACAAAGTCCTGCATATCCAAGAGAAATTGTTGAATATCCGCCATAAAGAAGCTTGTCAATTGTTTCACCCTTCTTAAGTCTTGCAAGTGCACCATTCTGCCAGAGAATTGGAGCAACATCTGAAGGTGTTCCTTTAAGTCTGTAATGTCTGCACATAAGTGCTCTCTTACAGAGTTCCAGTCTCTCATCAAGGATACTCCAGAACTTATCCATATCCTTGCCTGATGAACATGCAACATCAACAAGGTTAAGAGTTACAACACCCTGATTAAATCTGCCATAATACTTTGGCTTTCCTGTTTCCGGATCAATATATGGTGTAAGGAAGCTTCTGCATCCCATACATGGGAAACACTGTCCATTGCCATTGGCATCAACCTTTAATTCCTTCATCTTCTTTTCAGATATATAATCAGGAACCATTCTCTTAGCTGTACATTCTGCTGCCAGCTTTGTAAGTTCCCAATACTTGCTGCCTTCTCTTATATTGTCCTCCTCAAGAACATATATAAGCTTAGGGAAAGCTGGTGTAATCCATACACCCTTTTCATTCTTAACCCCCTGCATTCTCTGTTTAAGAACTTCCTCTGTAACAAGAGCAAGATCTTCTCTTGTTCTTCCTTCTGGAACTTCATCAAGATACATGAATACAGTAACAAATGGAGCCTGACCATTTGTTGTCATAAGTGTGATAACCTGATACTGAATCATCTGGACACCACGCTTAATCTCATCTCTCACACGAAGTTCAGCGACCTCTTTAATCTTCTCTTCTGATGCTTCTATTCCTGTTCTCTCAAATTCATCCCTTACCTGACCAATAAATTTCTCACGGCTTACCTGAACAAACGGAGCAAGATGTGCAAGTGATATACTCTGTCCACCATACTGTGAACTTGCAATCTGTGCAATTGCCTGAGTTGCGATATTACATGCTGTAGAAAAGCTATGTGGCTTCTCAATCATAGTCTCACTTATTACAGTTCCATTCTGTAACATATCCTCAAGATTAACAAGACAGCAGTTATGCATATGCTGGGCAAAGTAATCTGCATCGTGGAAATGTATAAGTCCCTGCTCATGTGCATCAACAATATCTGCTGGAAGAAGAAGTCTTTTAGTAATATCCTTACTTACCTCTCCTGCCATATAATCTCTCTGTACACTGTTAACAGTAGGGTTCTTATTAGAATTTTCCTGCTTTACTTCCTCATTATTACACTCAAGAAGGCTCAATATCTGCTCATCTGTTGAATTAGATTTACGCACAAGTGCTCTCTTATAACGATATGTAATATACTTTCTTGCAACTGCAAATGCTCTTAAATTCATAATCTGGTTTTCTACAAGATCCTGAATTTCCTCAACACTTAATGAACGGTTCATTTCTTTACAGATGCTCTCAACATTATTAGATATTGTTTCAATCTGTTCTTCTGACAGTCTTTCGCTATGGACAACTTCCATATTGGCTTTTGATACGGCGGCCATGATTTTACTTATATCAAATGTAACCTCTGACCCACTTCTTTTAATAATTTTCATACTTCAAACCCTCACATAAATACTTTCATGTCCCCATGAATAATCATTAATAACACCATGTGTAATCATACACATGAAAAAAAATCTGCCGGGAACCCAGTATTCATGCGGTTTCCCAAGCAGATTTGATTATACAACATATAGGCTTGTAAGTCAATCAAAAACACAATATCTTGTAATAAAATATATTAATTAATTATTTTCAGATTCAGCAATAATATTAATAAGAGAAGCCGCTACTACCGCCATTTCTATTTCATACTCAGCCCACTGTGACGATTCCTTACAACGGTCGATTGTAAATATTCCCTTAACATTGTTCTGTGTTCCAACTATGCATTGTACGGTAGAAAAAACCCTCTTTTCTCTCATTGCCATCCCAAATTCCGGTGCAATATCTGTCTGTCTTCCAACAAATCCAACAGCAACATGATTCTTTCCACCAAGAAGCTTCCTGAATTCTTCTGTATTAACATAGCCTGCATTCATTGAACCGCCCAGTTCTACTCCGATATAATATGTCCTGCTAAGGTTATGTCCCCAATACAGATTAATACTGTCAAGCTTAAAAGAATCATACATATGATGAAGCAGTTCATCAACAGCTTTTCTTCTATCCTGTGCAAATTCTTCCATTATTCCTGACAGAAAACGAAGTTCCTTCATCTCTCTGCCATCATTAACATTCTTATCCTTAACATTAAGCGAATTCTCATATGATTCCTTATGAAGATCATCCCTGAAAAATACATATCTGTCTCTTCCCTTTTCCTTAGCAACATACAAGCAATAATCTGCTTTTTTGAAAAGTTCTTCATATTCTGTGCCATTATTTGGACTATATGATGCTCCAATAGAACATGTTATAGTCAGGTCTTCAAAATCATCAACAAATTCCCATTTAATCTGTGTTCTTATCGCTCTTAGCATTCCTCTTAATGCATGTTCATCATTAATGCCATTAAACACAATGATAAATTCATCGCCGCCTATTCTTCCGACAACTCCATCCTCACCAACCACTTCCTTAAGCTTTCGTCCTACTCTGGCAAGAATCTTATCTCCATACATATGACCATACACATCATTGACCTTCTTAAAATGATCCACATCAAGAATAGCTATTGTGACCCTGTTATTCTTTTCTTCTTTAAGACACTTTTCAGCATAAGCAGTTATTGTTTTTTTATTATATACATGCGTGAGAGAATCAAACTGTAACTCCTCTATCATATCTGAAATCTGGTTATAACTACGATTATCTACCTCTGGAATGACCCTGCCAACAACAATCTTTCCTCCATCGCTCTTAGTCATAACAGTTCCAATGAATCTCAACGTTTCCATAACCTTGTTATATGTACGCATGCTGGTCTTAAACTTTGTTGAGAATGTCTGTGTGTATGAACGCACCTCAGATATAAAGTTAGTGAACATTTCCTTATCACTTTTCTCTATATATCCTTCTGAAAGCATCCGCTTCTTCCAGTCATCAATGTCAGCTTTATATATAATATCCCTTGAATCAACATCATACCTGTACATACTGAAAATATTATTATCCCTGTTATATGTAAATGTGTATTCACGGTCTAATCCAAGAAGCATCTTATGCTTTGTTACATCATCCCTGAGGCTTTTATTGGTCTCCTCAATTGACTCAACATCTACAAGCTCAATATCTCTCATATGTTCATTGCCAGCACCGCGCTGCTGATATACAAAAAGATGATTATATCTTTCCTCTCCCCGTGCATTAATAAACTTAAACATTCCACTCTTAGCGGTACCATCATAATTATCTATAAAATTTATCAGCCTTTCTTTATCCTGTGGTGCTACCACTTCAAGAAGCGTATCTACAATATGTCCGAAATATTCTTCAAAAGCTTTGTTAGAAACACTTACTACACAATATTTGTCAACAGATGCGACTCTCCTGCTCATTTTGTGTATAATTTCATATCTTTCTTTTTCTGTCACTTTATCATCCATGTTGGTACCTCATGCTATTTATTATTAATTATCGATAACTAATTCCGGATTTCAATAGTAAAATTATATTATATATATTACAATTTTACAAGTATTCTGAAGCACTCCTCTTAATTTTTTGGTACTTTAGTACTAATACCAAATATAGTATTTCATTTTGTTGTACATCGTGATATAATACAACATATTGTTGATTTTAGCTTGAAGCACTATTATTAAATATGAGGAGGTTTTCTAATGGAACGCGTAAAGTATAACAGAGTCGAGGTCAATCATGGCAATATGACCAAGAAGTTCCCTGTGTACGAAATTTATCTTGATGGGGTTATAGTTACAAAGGTATCATCTGAGAATGAAGCTTTAGAGATGGTATCGCGCTGGCAGGAAATTTACAAATAATCATCCAAAAAATGCAGTGTCTGTATACAGAACTGGTAATCACCAGATTCAATACAGACACTGCATTTTTATAGCATCTTCTTTTTTCTTAATACCCACAGTACTATGATGCATATAATAAGCATTATGCCACTTATTATCTCGAAACCAAATGGGGTCTTTGCAAACGGCATCCATTCTTCCCCGACATTCATTCCATATATGCCTGATATTATTGTCGGAATAGCCATTACAATTGTAATTGAAGTAAGATATTTCATTACATTATTCAGCTTACTGTCAATTACTGATGACATCAGTTCCCTTGTACCATCAATGACATCCCTGTATATCGTAGTCATTTCTATAGCCTGCTGGTACTCGACCATTACATCTTCCAGAAGCTCCATATCCTCCGGATACTGCTCAAGTCTTTTATATCTTCTGAGTCTTTCTAACACAATACTGTTAGCTCGAAGAGATGTTGCAAAATAGACTAGCGTAGATTCCAGCTCATGAAGCTCAATAAGATCTGTATCTGATGTATCTCCATCAACACGTTCTTCTATCTCTATTCTCTTCTTATCAATAAGACGAAGATTAGCCTGATATACAAATGCTGAACGGAAAAGCATCTGATATATAAAACGCATTTTTTTCTTAGTACTGAATTCTTTTACCTTATTCCTTACAAAATAATTAATAATTGGTGTGTCAATCTTACACACTGTAATTATTGCTTCACTTTTAAGGATTATACCAAGAGGAATTGTTGTATACATTTTCTTTTCATGTCTTACCTCAGGTGTAGGAATATCCACAAGTATAACAGTATATCCATCTTCAAGACTAATACGTGAACTTTCTTCTTCATCCAGTGCGGATGCTATATCTTCCGGCTCTATCTCGAAGCGTTTTGCTATCTGCTCAATTTCCTTGTTAGTTGGATCAACCATATTAATCCAACAGCCTTCCTGAATATCATCCAGCGTACTTAAAACCTGTTGGTCTGTTCTATATATCTCTACCATACGTCCGGCCTCTCATAATTATTATTTCATCATAATCGTCCCTGATGCGTCTCATAATAAAATCTCTTAAAGGCTCATCAAAACCCCTGTATATATTGCTTATAGCTTCACATTCAAGCGGATTACGGCTTATAAAATATTTTATATTAAAGCCGTATATCGTATATATTATCTGCAGTACCCCGACATCCGGCTTTGATAATCCGTTCTCTAATGAGCAAAAACTTCTGTCTGTCATACCAACAGCCTGAGCCATCATATGCTTGTCCATATCAAGAATCCGTCTTAACTCTGTAAGCGTATATCCTATACGTACATTGTCAGGTACATCCAATTCCATACCATTGACAATTTCAAGTATCATTCTGTGGTAATATCCCACTTTTCTTTCATCTTTATACCCAAATTGAAGCATACTGTCAAACAGACAGAGAGCATTTCTTATAAAAACTTTCTTTCTCTTATCCGGGCATGTCATATACATATCCAGAAAAGGATTGGTATTGTCAATTTCGTGCAGGATGTAATCTGAATTCCAGTCTGTATATCTGTTTATTCTTTCTATCATCCTGTATGTAACCGGCTGAGTTCCTGTTTCAACTCGGGCAAGATAATCAGGACTTATATGTAACATTTCTGCTACTTCTACCCTTGATAATCCTCTCTTAACACGGCATTGCTTCAGCCTGTCACAAGTATTGCTCATTCAATCCTCCGTAAAGTACTATTTCTTATCTGTCTTACAGCTTCTAAGTCCGCATGAACCACAATTACCATCACAGCCCTTCCCAAGACCGCTTTTTTCATGCTTATATGAAACTGCAATGTATATGGCAACAACCACAACTAACAATATTCCTGCCGATATAACCTGTCCCATTCTTTATCTCCTTACTAGTTGTTCTTATAGGCTTTTCCAATCTCACCTGTAAGCGAAGCAAATATCTTAAGTATCATCGCACGTTCTGATTTGTCAAGTTTCCTGAAAGACTTAAGAACCGCATTAACATTCTTAAACCTGACTGTACTTATCTCTGAAAGGTTCTTTGCACCACTTGCAGTTACCAGTGAAAATAATGTATCTACGAATTCTGCTCTCTGTTCTCTTGTAAGTCCGTCTATCCATGCACTCAGTGCTGTATTTAACCTTTTACTCTTAGGGCTTAAATCCTGCTCAGTCTCAAAATCTGGTCCTATAACCTGCCATGACATAGAATCATGCTGCATGAGACCTGACTGACTGCTCTTTACAACCTCATAATCTCCATCGTGATTAAGAAGCATTCCAACAACTGAACAATAAGGAACAATACTCTTAATCCTTGGCAGAATTGCCAGATAATCCGGATGCTTTACAAAATTACTGTCAAATCCCGGACCATCATTATTATAAACAGTAATAATTCTTTTCTTAACTGATGGTCTTGCAAAGACTGATGCATATACCGCCAGATTACCACCTTTGGAATGTCCTCCAAGAATCAGCTTTCCTTCTGAACGCTGCACGGTTGTGTCAATATATCTTACTGCATCCTTCTGCGATGGAACAGGTGATAGGAAGCTCATGTTAAAGTCCTCTTTCCAGCCTACAAGTGTATCATCAGTTCCCCTGAAAGCAATATACGTAAGTCTGTTATCAATTCTTACATGAAATGCCGCAAACTGTTCTTCTTTGCCGCCATCGACATAATCAACATAATTAGTAAGTATAAGTGAGCCAAATCTTTTTGTTGCTGCTGCCTCCCTTAAAAGATACGGAGCTTTTCCTATGAAAGATTTGCATTTCTTAATCTCCTTCTCATCATGGGTATCAAAAAATGTGTCTGCCGCTTCCGCAATTGTAATAGTCTCAATACTTCCCGGTGCCGGTACAATATCAGTAAAATCAACATATGCAATCTGCGCAAGTATTAAATTGTCCACGTCATTAAATGGCGCCTGGCTAAAATCAAGGTCACCTCTCCATTTCAAATAATCAGATACATTACTCATACTTAACCCCTTCTTATTCTACGCATTTTCCTTTCAGAAACCTTCTTGGTTACAAGATCCTTCCATATTGAAGGTGTAAACAGAATTATCAGTGGAAATAACTCCAGTCGACCGGCAAGCATATCAAACATCAGTACATATTTGCTGAAATCAGAATAACTTCCAAAATTCTGTGTCGGTCCGACAGCCGAAAGACCCGGACCTATATTATTAATAGTCGCGGCTACTGCTGTGAAATTCGTCACAATATCCTTGCCTTCAATAGAAATAAGCAGTAAGGATGCTGTGAATATCATCATAAATGTTATGAAATATATACTCACAGACCTGCACGTTTCACTATCAACAGGCTTTCCTTCTGTCTTAATCACCTTAACACTCTTAGGATGAATATATGACTGAATCTCTCTGAATATTGTCTTTACCCCTATTATAAACCTTGAAACCTTAATTCCGCCACCTGTACTTCCGGCACATGCTCCCACAAACATCAGCACAACAAGCACCGACTTGGACAGTGACGGCCACATATCGAAATCTACTGATGAAAATCCGGTTGTCGTTATAATAGATGCAACCTGAAACATTGACTGTCTCAGTGTGAGTTCAACAGCACCTACACTTCTGTATATATTAACAAATATAATTGCTGTTGCCGCAAGGATAATTCCGAAATAACATCTCACTTCTTCTACTTTAACAGCCTTCTTAAACTGTCTTAGAACAATAAGATAATATGCGTTGAAATTAACTCCAAACAATATCATAAATATGGTTACAACCCACTGGATATAAGGTGAAAAGCTTGTAAAGCTGTCATTCCTGATACCAAATCCACCTGTTCCGGCTGTTCCCATTGCTGTATTAAGTGCATCAAGGAATGTCATTCCTCCAAAAAGAAGAAGAACCGTCTGAAGTACAGTCATCCCAAAATATATAATATACAGTATTCTTGCTGTATATCTGATCTTAGGGACAAGTTTTCCCACTGATGGTCCCGGACTCTCTGCTTTCATAAGATTGATATTAGAGCCACCTGTAAGAGGTATTACTGCAAGCAGAAATACAAGAACTCCCATACCACCAATCCAGTGAGTAAAGCATCTCCAGAACATAATGCTCTGAGACAGCCCTTCAACTTCACTTAATATACTTGCTCCTGTTGTTGTAAATCCTGATATTGTCTCAAAAAGTGCATCTGTAAATGAAGGAATTTCCCTGCTTATAAAAAAAGGCAGACAGCCAAATATACTCATAAGAATCCAGCTGAGTGCAGTTGTAACACACCCCTCCTTCAGATAAAAAACTGTATTGGCAGGCTTTTTAATTGTCATAAGAATTCCACATACAGCACATAATGCAATTGTTATCAAGAATGCAGATGTTGCCTGTTCTCTGTATATAATGCCAACAACCACAGGAATGACCATAAGTGCTGCTTCTATCTTTAAAACATGTCCAAGAATATATCTTACTATAGAACTGTTCATATCAATGTTCCCAGCCTTTCCTATCTAAGAATATCAGTTATAGCATCAAACCCTGTATGAGTTGTTACAATAACCACAGTATCTCCAACCATAAGACTGTCAGTACCACTTGGAATAATAATCTTACCATTACGGTTAATAAGTGCTATAAGCAGATTATCCTTCAGTTTAAGTTCCATAAGCTGCTTGCCCGTAACTCCTGATTCCTTATCAATGTTAAACTCTATAGCTTCTGCCTTCTGGTCAAATAAATGATACAAGGTCTGTATGTTATTGCTTCCCATAGACTCCTTCTTAGCTCTTACATATGCAATAATTGCTTCTGAGGTTATATACCTTGGATATATAACACTTCCTAAATCAAGGCTGTCAATAACACTACTGAATCCCATTCTTGTAATCTTAGTGATACATTTAGCTTCAGATACTTTTCTTGCATACAGAGTAAGCATTACATTCTCTTCATCAATACCTGTAAGAGGAACAAAGCTCTCCACATACTCAATCCCCTCTTCTCTTAAAAGGCTCTCGTCAGTACCATCACCATTGATAATGACGGCTCCCGGAAGCTCCTCGCTTAACTTTAACGCGCGTCCCTTGTCATTCTCAATAATCTTTACATCAATTCCCATGTTAAGGAGCTGTTTTGCAAGATAATATGCAACTCTTCCGCCTCCGACAATCATGGTACTCTTTACCTGATGTGTCTGAAAACCTACACTTGCAAGAAATGTCCTTGCATTCTTTCTTGATGCAATGAAAGATAACTTATCATCTGCCCTTATAATAAAATGTCCTGATGGAATGAACACCTCTCCATCCCTCTCAACTGCACATATAAGAACCTTAGATGATGAAGCCTTAGATATCTCCGCCAGAGTATGGTGACACATTTGGTTACCCTCTGGGACTTTTATCTTAATCATCTCTGCCTGTCCATGTGCGAATGTTCCAATCTCAAGTGCTGTCGGCATGTAAAGCACACGTGCTATCTCACTTGCAGCCTCAAATTCCGGATTAATAATCATTGCCAGACCTAATCTGTCTCTTAAAAATGCAGCCTCCTGACTGTATTCAGGTGTTCTTACTCTTGCAATTGCCTCACATCTGCCAGCCCTCTTTGCAAGTGTACAGCATAAAAGATTCAGCTCATCAGAATCAGTTACCGATATAAGAAGGTCAGCTGAGTCAATACCGGCTTCTTTCTGAACAGCAAAGCTTGCACCATTGCCCTCAACTCCCATAACATCATATGCACCTGTTATTGCATCAAGCTTAACCCTGTTCTTATCAATAAGAGTAACATCATGGTTCTCCCTGCTGAGTCTCTCAACAAGAGTAGCACCAACCTTACCGCCTCCTACAACTATGATATTAAGTCCGTTCTTTCTGGACTTGTCATTCCCAAACATTCCACTCCTCCTTGTTATTTCGCATTGTTTTGCGAAGCAAACTATCTCCCCATTTCTTTTAATTCTTCAAGCAGTTCCAAATCAGACTGCTGTACCTTTATATTAGATGTTATAGGCGCCTCTCCAGGATTAGTAACTGTAATCTCAATTATAGTTCCTTCCTTAAGACCTCCTGCAAAACATCTGTTAAGAAATGCCACGAACTTAGGATGATTCTTCTGAAACTTGTTCTTGGCACTCATAAGCTTCATAATTGATGCTGGATTCATAATAATCTCCATTCTTTCTAATTCTGCTACTCAGCATGCAAAGTATACCATATTATCAAAAAAATAGAAATCCCTGACGTCCTTTCCCATATATTAATTTTACAGAAATTAGAATTTAAAATATTTTTCCTAAAAAAGTGTTGACAAAATATCTTTTTGCCATTATTATCTTAGTTGTGTTTGCGCGAGTGGCTCAGTGGTGGAGCACCTCCTTGCCAAGGAGGGGGTCGCGGGTTCGATCCCCGTCTCGCGCTCTTAATAAAAATGTTGACATTCTATTTATATTATGATATTATTATCTGCGTTGTTGTAACATTTTTATTACAATCTTATATCATTTGCGCGAGTGGCTCAGTGGTGGAGCACCTCCTTGCCAAGGAGGGGGTCGCGGGTTCGATCCCCGTCTCGCGCTCTTTTATTTTGTAAGGAAGTCAGTATTTATCTGGCTTCCTTTATTTTATTTATGCAAAAAGACATGGCACCACCGACTTCTTTGAATCCCACATCAACAATCTCTGTTGTTCCGTCTCCATATGTCACAGTTACACTTAATGCAACAGTTACATTTATCCCATAAAAAAATTCTGGAAGACGCATTATCTCCCAGAATCATCTTTATATTCACAACACATTAAGCATTACCACTGTTTTAGTAATTCCCCAAACACATCCAGTGCTTCCTGCACAACATCCGGTTTTGTCATATCTATTCCGCACAGCTTAAGAAGCTCTATAGGGTGCATTGAAGAGCCGCCTGACAAGAACTTCCTGTAACCTGCTATAACCTGCTCATCGCCTGCAAGTATCTTGGTTGATATTGCAATTGCAGCGGAATAGCCTGTTGCATACTGGTATACATAGAATGGTGTGTAAAAATGCGGTATCCTTGCCCACTCAAGCGCTATCTCATCATCAATAACCATATCCGGACCGAAATACTTCTCATTCAGCTTCTTGTACATCGCACAAAGGCTCTCTGCTGATAACACCTCACCCTGTTCAACTTTTGCATGCGCTTCCATCTCAAACTCTGCAAACATCGTCTGTCTGTAAAGAGTTCCCTTAAACTGCTCAAAGAAATGATTGAGCAGATATCTTTTCTTCTTCTCATCATCAGTATTCTTTAACAAATACTGCATAAGAAGTGCTTCATTACAGGTTGACGCAACCTCCGCAACAAAAATCTTATATCCTGCATAAATATAAGGCTGGTTTGCATTAGAATAATAAGTATGCATTGCATGCCCCATCTCATGAATCACCGTAAATACATCATTGAGTGTACCTGAGTAATTAAGAAATACATACGGGTGTGTGCCATAAGCACCCCACGAAAATGCTCCTGAGCGCTTTCCGGTATTCTCATACACATCTACCCAGCCATTATTAAAGCCTTCTTTAATGTGTGAAACATACTCCTCACCCATTGGTGCAAGTGCCTTCACAACAATGTCCTTAGCCTCATCATAGCTTATCTTCCAGTCAATATCCTCTACCATCGGTGCATAGATATCATAAAAATGCAGCTTATCAACGCCAAGCGTCTTCTTTCTTATATCAACATAGCAGTACATTTTGTCAAGATTGTCATTGACAGTCTTAATAAGATTCTTATACACATTTTCCGGAATAAATGAGCCATCAAGATACATGTTCAGTGTTGACTTGTAACCCCTTGCGTCTGCATAGAACATTGCCTGCTTGACATTGCCATAAAACGCTGCTGCAATCGTGTTGATATACGCTCCATACTGCTTATATAACGCCTCAAATGCCGCCTTTCTTACAGCTCTGTCATGACTTTCCATAAATGTGGCAAAATTGCCGTTAGTCAGCTCATCTTCCTGTCCGTTCTCTCTTTTCACCTTGCCAAACTTAACATCAGCATTGTTAAACTTAGAGAACACCTCATTAGGCACAGTTGACATCTGTGATGCCTTTGCAAGCAGTGCTTCCTCCTTTTCAGAAAGCGTATGCTCTTTCCCTGCGAGGCAGTCATCAATAAAATGCTTATACATTCCAAGCCTTTCATCCTCACTGATATATTTATCAAGCACATCTGTGTCTATTGATATAAGCTCAGGCTCTAGAAATGCGTACTTCTCTGACACCTTCATCGCCGCCATCTGGGCTTTCCCAGACATTTCCTGATACTTTGAATTGCCTGTATTCTCATAATATTTCATAAATGCATACACATACACTCTTTCAGTAATGTATTCTACCTGTTCATACTCCTTAAGTGCCTTGTAAAGCATGCCGGCAGACTCACCCATCCTGCCCTTAAGCTCACTTGGCTGGCCAGTCATTTCAAGTATACTGTTATAATCCTTCTCCCATACTTCATCAGAGCTGTATAAATCATTCACAGCCCATTTAAACTTATCATCAATCTCACTTCTTGCTGGCATAACAATCCTCCATTCATATTAAATTACGAGAACATCCGTATTTATAACAAAAGCCTGCAACAACTCATGCGCTGTCACAGGCTTATCATTCGTATTAATCAAGTTCTGGCAGATAAGAAGATGTTGCTATCGCAAGTGCACCATGTCCTATGTGGCAGGCAACTGAAAGTGAAAGCGGATCCATGTGGAAATCAAACTGCGGAAAAGTCTCTTTAACTAATGCAGCCCATTCCTCTGCCTCCTCAGGATTACCTGAATAAGCAACCTCCATATGCATCTTTCCATCCTTTGCAAACTCTGCAAATCTTGTATCTAAATCATCCTGCATTGCCTTAAGCATAATCTTCTTCGCAGAAGCCTTACCTCTTGCCTTGGCAAATGCATCTAACTTCTCACCCTGAATCTGAAGCACAGGATTAAGCTTTAACATAGTTCCAATAGCAGCTGCCGCAGGAGTTATTCTTCCGCCCTTCTTTAAGTACTTAAGAGTATCAAGTGTAATATATATGCTTGATTCCATCTTATGTTTTTCAAGAATCTCCTTAATCTCTGCCGCAGACTTACCTCTCTGTGCAAGCTCCTTCGCATCAAGAACAGACTGTCTCATGGTTACAGAAATTCTCTGGTTATTGACAACCTGAACCTTTCCATCATAATCATCAGCAACCATAGTAGCTGTCTGACATGTTCCGCTGAGCCCGCTTGACATAGGAATATATACAAGTTCATCATATTCCTTAAGAAGCTCATCAAATGCGTCCTGCATCTCACCAATAGAAGGCTGTGAAGTAGATATATCAGCATCCTGCTTTAACTTCTCGTAAAACTCTTCCTGTGTAAGATTAATATCTTCAAAATACTGTTCTCCATCTATAAAGAACGGCATTGGTATAACTTTAACTCCAAGCTCCTTAGACTGAGCCTGTGTAATTCCACTATTACTGTCTGTAAGTATGGCAACTTTACCCATGTAAATCCTCCCAATAACCTATTGCTGGTAAATCAATTATTTTGTTATACTGATGTATATACCTTTATATAGTAAGGCATTTTGACACTTTTGTAAACAAATGTTTCTTATTTCAAAGTAATTTTTTATAAACTTTTATTGGAGAACAATTATGAAATATATTGAGATTGACTACCTTGACAACATTTTAATGAATGCTCTTGAAGAACTTATTAACAAATGTGACGGCTACGAGCCTTATTACTGCGATTCCCATAACGACAGCTTTATCCAGTGTGCGCTTGTTGATGACAGCACAGATTCACCTGTAATGTATGGCTTTGTTGGACTGCTTATTAATGATGAATGCGGATATGTTGAAGTTTCAGGTCTTGTAGTGCCTGATTTTCGCCATATAGGACATTTTCGTAATATGCTATCCATCTGTTGCAGAAAGCTTAAAAGCAGCTCTGCTGGCAATTTAGAGCTTATTGCGCCAATAAGCGGAGAACTTCTTAACTGTTCTTTATGTGGTGATGTATGTTTCTACGAATATCTGTACCAGCTTGATAAAGCACATTTTAACTTAGAATCAATACAGGCTGCAGAGCCTGACAATGCCGAATATTATCTTGAGGGTGAGGATTATCTTATGTATCTGCCGGAATATGAAGAACCTGTGGCGCTTCTTTATCTTGATACACAGAACACATTTGTCAATGTATACGGAGTATTCGTTGATGAGAAGCTTCGTGGGAAAGGCATTGGTACATGCCTTATGAAGCATTTTCTTAAAGACTACTTTAACATTGCTTCACTTCCACTCGTACTTAATGTAACAAGCAACAACAGGGCAGCTGTGGCATTATATAAAAAATGCGGCTTCGCCGAAGCAAGCCGCATTGAATATCATTATATTAACTGCTCTGACAACTAGTTCTTAGCTGCAATAACATCTCTCATATCGTACATTCCAGCCGGCTTTCCTGCAAGGAACTTGGCAGCCTCAACTGCACCCTTTGCAAATACAGCCTTAGAATGTGCGGTATGCTTGAACTCTATAACCTCGTCTTCTCCAGCAAAGATTACTTCGTGCTCTCCAACAATAGTTCCACCTCTTACAGCACTGATTCCGATTTCCTTAGGATCACGCTTCTGTCTTAACTGGCTTCTGTCATATCTGTAGAAATAATCATCATCAAGCACTTCCTTCATTGAATCTGCAAGTGCAAGAGCTGTTCCACTTGGCGCATCAAGCTTCTGGTTGTGGTGCCTTTCAACTATCTCAATATCAAAGCCTGCTGATGCAAACACTTTGGCAGCATCCTGTAAAAGCTTGAATAATGTATTGATTCCAAGTGACATATTAGCTGAACGTAATATTGCAACACTCTTTGATGCTTCATTGATTGATGCAATCTGCTCATCGCTTAATCCTGTTGTACATATTACAGCAGGAATCTTAGTTTTCTTAATATAGTCAACAAGTGTATCCTCTGCCTTAGCTGATGCGAAATCAATGATAACATCTGCTTCAACATCACATTCTTCTAATGAAGCAAATACCGGATATGAGTTATGTCCGTCATCACGAAGGTCAATTCCTGCCACTATCTGTGCATTAGCATCATTAGCAACGATTCCTGTAATGACCTGTCCCATATGGCCATTACAGCCATGCATAATTATTCTTGTCATGTTCATTCTCCTGTCAATTAAAGTATTCCGTAGTTAACCATTGCATTCTTTAATCTCTCAAGGTTAGCCTCTTCCATCTCGCATAATGGACTTCTGAGTGGTCCCATATCCCATCCCATAAGGTTAAGAGCATGCTTAACAGGAATTGGATTAACCTCACAGAATAATGCATCTACAAGTTCTAATGCCTTAAACTGTAACTGTGCAGCCTTAGCAACATCTCCAGCTGCAAATGTAGCGCAGATATCATGTGTCTGCTTAGGTGCAACATTAGATAATACTGAAATTACGCCCTTTGCTCCAATTGACATAAGAGGAACGATAAGTCCGTCTTCACCTGAGTACATATCAAGTCTTCCCTCAGCTAATGCCATTGTCTTACTCTCCTGTGCAAGATTACCTGTTGCAGCTTTGATGGCAACAATATTGTCAACATCCTTAGCAAGCTTGGCTGCTGTTTCTGGCTGGATATTGCAACCTGTTCTTCCTGGAACATTATACATAATGATAGGAAGGTCTACTGACTTTGCAACCGCTGTATAATGCTGGATAAGGCCCTTCTGTGTTGCTTTATTATAGTATGGTGTAACTACGAGACATCCATCAACTCCTGCCTTCTGTGCTTCCTGTGAAAGCCATATAGCTGTTTCTGTACAGTTAGAACCTGTTCCTGCAATAACTGGGACTCTTTTCTTCACATAATCAGCAGCAAATCTGATTGTTTCCACATGTTCCTCATGTGTAAGTGTTGATGCCTCCCCTGTTGTTCCACAGATAATAATTGCATCTGTTGAGTTATTAATCTGGTAATCAAGGAATTCTCCAAGCTTATCGTAATTAACTTCTCCATTAGCTTTCATTGGTGTAATAATCGCTACACCGGCTCCGGTAAATACTGACATACCATCCTTCTTTCCGCTGTTATCAGCTATTATTATGTACATGATTCCTGTCTATTCTCATCGCTACCTATGCGAGTAGCTCAACAACATAGAAGAGCCAATCTGCTCAAACAGACTGGCTCTTAAAGAAATCATAGTAATAGTCCTTTAAGTAGCTCTCCATCTATTCGATGACAGTCGTAAAACTATTAATCCTACGCCCAGTAAGACTGCTCCGGAAACAATCCTCTTCGGCACTTTCCCCTTTTACTATCCTTCATATGTCTTCCGGGACATCAGGATAATTACTCTTGAATCGTGCGACCTCTACCTGCTGCAGGGGAAACCCTTACAGTTAATGTGACTATATCACTCTGATAATGTTATGTCAATACTTTAACCCTATTTAATATGAAGGTATATATCAGTTATTCTTCGTCTTCAACAAGGTCTATTTTGCTTACTGATACTTCATACGCCACTCTTCTCTCGACCTCATCCTCTCCTATCTTCTTAGTGTACTCTCTGCTCTGTACACGTCCACTTACCTGAAGATGTGAGCCAACCTCAAGGCCACCTGCAAATCTTGCATTTCTTCCCCATGCAATACATGGAATATAATCTGACTTGCCATATGGTCTGTTAACTGCAACTAATACATCTGCAATCTCTCTTCCCAATGGAGTCTTTCTATAAATTGGTGGTTTGCATACGAAACCATCAAGGAATATCTGGTTAGACTTAGACTGCTCCTCTGGCATCTCATCTTCTTCTATAAATCTTAATTCTCTTACAAATATTGAGAGCACAAGCTTATTCTTAGTTCCTTCATGTCTGTTATAAGAACGGAACTGACCAGCCACTTCGATTTTCATTCCTCTATAATCCTTAGTTACATCAATAAGCCTCTCAGATATCATAAGTGGTATAACATCCACCATATCACTTAATCTGTTCACTGACACATTAGCAATATAGAAGCCCTCTCCAAAAACTTCATGACTGAAAGTGAACTCTGAGACAATCTCTCCAATGATACACACTCTGTTGTTTTCAATTACTTTATCAAGCATTATGTATTTCTCCCTTCTTTGCCACCTTATTATGTGTTATGGCATGTGCTTTGTTTTCTCTAATATGTATATGATGTCGTTTTCGCAAATATTACAAAAACTTTTTGAATAATATGTGTTCAAAAAATAAAAAAATTTTTATATATTTAGTATTGTTTTTTAAGAATATTGTGATAGAATATAAAAGTTGCTAATCATAGAAGATATTTTGAGTTAAATCAGGAAGGATACTATTAATGAAAACAAAGCGTGAAGATATTCGTAATATTGCAATTATTGCCCACGTTGATCATGGTAAGACAACCCTTGTTGATGAGCTGTTAAAGCAGAGCGGAACTTTCAGAGCTAATCAGGAAGTCGCTGAACGAGTTATGGATTCCAATGATATCGAAAGAGAAAGAGGAATCACTATTCTTTCTAAGAATACAGCTATCACATATAAGGATACTAAGATTAACATTATTGATACTCCTGGCCATGCTGATTTTGGCGGTGAGGTTGAACGAGTACTTAAAATGGTTAATGGCGTTGTACTTGTTGTTGACGCATTCGAAGGTGTTATGCCTCAGACTAAGTTCGTATTACAGAAAGCCCTTGATATGAATCTTTCTGTTATAGTATGTATTAACAAGATAGACAGACCAGAAGCAAGACCAGAAGAAGTTATCGATGAGATCTTAGAGCTTTTCATTGACCTTGATGCTAATGAAGATCAGCTTGACTGTCCATTCATCTTTGCTTCAGCTAAGTCAGGCTATGCTATGGCTGACCTTAATGATGAAAAGAAAGACATGCAGCCACTCTTTGACTGTATCGTCAATAACATTCCTGCACCAGAGGGTGACCCTGATGCAGATACACAGATGCTTATCTCTACTATTGACTACAACGAATTCGTTGGTAGAATTGGCGTAGGTAAGATTGATAATGGAAGCCTTAAGGTTAATCAGGAGGTTATGATTGTTAACCACCATGATCCAAGCGTTAAGAAGCGTGTAAGAATTACTAAGCTTTATACATTTAACGGACTTAATAAGGTAGAAGTTAATGAAGCAGGAATCGGTGAAATTGTTGCTGTATCAGGTATTGCTGATATTCATATCGGTGATACAATCTGTTCACTTAACAACCCTGTTGCTATTCCTTTCCAGAAGATTTCAGAGCCTACTCTTTCTATGGACTTCATGGTTAATGACAGTCCTCTTGCAGGTAAAGAAGGTAAATTCGTTACTTCAAGACATTTAAGAGACAGACTTTTCAAGGAACTTAATACAGATGTTAGTTTAAGAGTTGAGGAAACACCTGGCGTTGAGAACTCATTTAAGGTTTCAGGACGTGGTGAGCTTCATCTTTCAGTTCTTATTGAGAATATGAGAAGAGAAGGTTATGAATTTGCAGTAAGTAAAGCCGAGGTACTCTACCACACAGATGAGAGAGGCAAGAAGCTTGAGCCTATGGAACTTGCTTATATCGATGTTCCAGATGACTGCACAGGATCTGTTATCCAGAAGTTAAGCCAGAGAAAGGGCGAACTCCTTGGTATGTCACCAATTAACGGTGGATACACAAGACTTCAGTTCTCTATCCCTTCAAGAGGTCTTATCGGATACAGAGGTGAATTCCTTACTGATACTAAGGGTAACGGTATTATCAATTCTTCTTTTGAAGGATATGAAGAATACAAAGGAGACATTTCTTACAGAAAGAATGGTTCTCTTATTGCTTACGAAAGCGGTGATGCTATCACTTATGGTCTTTTCAACGCTCAGGAGAGAGGTACTCTCTTCATCGGACCTGGTGAGAAGGTATATGCCGGAATGATCGTTGGCGAAAATCCTCGTACTGAGGATATTGAGGTTAATGTATGCAAGACAAAGCATCTTACCAACACTCGTTCTTCAAGTGCTGATGAGGCTCTCCGTCTTGTTCCACCTAAAATTCTTAGCTTGGAGCAGGCACTGGATTATATCGACACAGACGAATTACTTGAAGTAACACCTAAGAGTCTTAGAATCCGCAAAAAGATTCTTGACCACACAGCAAGATACAGAGCTAACAAAAAGTAATTTATTTAAGGAGGTTTCAATTATGGATAGCGATTTAGGAGCTAAAGTTAAGAAGTTAAGAATTGCACACGGTCTTACACAGGAAGACGTTGCTAAAGCATTAGAGGTTACACCTGGTTACATAAGTAACGTAGAAAACGGACGTAATCTTATGACATTAAGAATGCTTTCATATTATGCAGAGCTTACAGGTGTTTCTCTTGATTACCTTGCAGGAAGCGTTGACAAGTCATACCAGAACACAGCTCTTGACAACGAAATCATGCAGATTGTACAGAAGTTAGATGTTGATTCTAAAGAGAAGCTTATCTCAACACTCAGAATCTGGTTTGCTGATAATAAGTAATTAAAACCGGCAGGCATATAAATAAGGAGACGGGTTATATTCCCGTCTCCTATTATTTTTTAGCTCTGTATTGATTTCATCTGATAGAACTCGCCTTTAAGTTCCATAAGCTCATCATATGTTCCATATTCAACGCAGTGACCATCTGCTATTACTGCTATTCTGTCAGCACCCTTTATAGTCGATAATCTGTGTGCAACTATAAATGTTGTCCTGTCTTTAGTAAGATTATTAAGTGCCTCCTGAATAAGCTTCTCAGATATGCTGTCTAATGCTGATGTTGCCTCATCAAGAACTATTACTTCAGGATTTCTCATAAGCGCTCTTGCAATCGATACACGCTGTCTCTGTCCTCCTGAAAGCTTTCCACCATGCTCTCCCACAACTGTGTCTAATCCATCCGGAAGTGAATCTATAAGATCTCTTAAATTAGCTGCGTCAACAACTTTGTTAAGTGTATCTTCATCGAAATCATCTATTCCATATGTTATATTATCTCTTATAGTTCCTGAGAATAATATTGATGTCTGCGGTACAACTGCCAGATGCTTTCTATAACTTCTAAGATCAATATCTCTCATATCATGTCCATCAATCGTAACAACTCCGTCTGTGGCGAAATTAAAGCCTATAACAAGGTTAAGAATTGTAGATTTACCAGCTCCTGATTCTCCCACAAGTGCAATCGTCTCACCCTTATCGACATGAAGATTAAGCTCATGAAGTACCGGTTTATCTGTATTATTATAGGCAAACCTGACATTTTTAAAATCAAACTCACCTTCTACACTATCAAGTGCTTCTTTCCCGTCATTGCATTCAATATCTTCTTCAAGAAGTACTTCTCCAATAGAATTAACAGACTCAACTCCCTTGGCAATAACTGGTATAAGCGACATAAGTGATGATACCTGACTTACTATTGTTGCAAAATAACTCTGGTAAAGTGTAATGTCTCCCGGACCAACACTTCCCTTTAAAGCAAGAAATCCTGTGAATCCCAGACACACAACCTGAAAAATCTGGAATATTGCCCATCCAACCGAGCCAAATAATGCCTGTATAACATCAAGCTTATAGCCTTTCTCCGCAACTGCGAAAAGCTGTCCGCTCATCTTGGTTACTTCCTCCTCTTCAAGTGCATGTGCCCTTGTAACCGGAATAAGCTCAACCATCTCCATAACCCTTGCAGATGTCTCTTCCATCTCCTTACGGAACTCGGTATTTCTCTTCTTCATAATATTTCTGAAAAATACCATAGTTGACGCTGCAAGAGGTGTAGTGAGAAGAAAGAATAAGAACACTATAAGGCTCTTTGATACCGTAACAAAAAGTGCAACTCCAATATTAAGTGCAATATTTAATATGCTTAAAAACATCTGTGTTGATAGCGTCTCAACCGCTTCCACATCTCGCATTATCTTTGATTGCAACCTGCCTGACTGTGTCTCTTTGTGGTACGAAATTGAAAGCTGCTGCAGTTTCCTTACAAGTGCTTTTCTAAGTCCTGTTTCTGCATATCTCGTTGCTAATGATTTATATCTTGTATACAGATAATTCATTGGCACATTAAGAACAACTAATGCAACCATAATTATTGCCTGAATAATAATATTCTGTATAGTATCTGGCGAACCGCTTGTAATATCATTAATAATATTAGCCGTTACAATTGGCAGAACCCACACAGGGGCATGCTTTATAAAGAAAAATAATACCGCAAGAAAGAACTTATTATAATTTCCCTTATAAAGCCCTATAAGTATCTTTAACGGATGCCCCTTATGTTTCCTATAGCACTCAATGAACCAATTCTCAACATCAATTCCCTTTGGTGCATGTAAATTCATGATTATTCCTCATATTTCTGTATATTTATACTAATCTCTTTCAATCTTATCAACATTATCTGCCACAATTGCTTCTCCATCACAGCCTTCAATATTGACATTCTTTAATATAAGTTTTTCTACATTACTTACAATAAGTCCCTGTCTGCTTGCTTCATCACAGCCAAGCATCATTGCCGCTACACCCGGCTTTGCATCTTTAGCATAGCTGAAGTTAATATTCTCAAATGTAAGCTTCTCAACTTTACTCTCTGGCAGACCGAATATATATGCACCTGCAACATGGCAATTTTTCGCATTAATATCCTTAAATGTAAGGCTCTTGATTGAAGGTGTTCTGTCATCAACAGGAAGTGGCTTTCTAGAGCCAACATATTCTGTCTTTCCATCTGGATCACAGAAATAGAAGCTGTTAACAACAAATGGTGTCATAACGTTATCCATATCAATATTCTCAAATGAAATATCATCAAGTACAGATAATTTACCACGGCCTCTTCTTGTCTTAACTCTTAAACCTCTGTCTGTATTCATGAACATACAGTCTCTGATATGAACATCTTTAACTCCCGCAGCTATCTCGCTTCCTACTGTTACTGCACCATGTCCGTCTCTCATACAGCACTGGCGTACTGTCATATCCTCTGTAGGAGTCTTTTCCTTCTGAGCCATATATATCTTGCCTGACTTTATTGCTATACAGTCATCACCAACTGATATGTATGTTCCAAGTACAAGAACATCCTGACAGCTTTCCGGGTCAAGACCATCTGTATTGTGTGAATTAGCAGGATTGAGAATCTTAACATCTATAAACTTAAGATGTTTACTGAAATATGGGTGGATTGTCCATGATGGTGAATTCTGGACTGTAATTCCATGCATAGTAACATTATTACAGTTATTGATAAAGAATAATCTTGGTCTCCACGCAGTATTTCTTATCTTACAATTCTTCCACCAGTTATCATGAGTTGTACATCCATCAATAGTTCCTTCACCTGTAATTGTGACATTTGAACAGTTGATACCACATACAATTGCTGAAAACATATCCAGAGGATTGCCTTCCCATGTACCAAGGTTGTAATAATCTTTCTCATCGTATGTCTCAATCTGTCCTGGTAATATAGGGAACTTATCTCTTTCTGTAAATGCTGAAAGTACTGCTCCTTTAGCAAGCTCAAGATTAAGATTATCTTTTAAGAATATACTTGATATCTTATAAACACCCTCTGGAACTAATACTCTGGAATCCTTAGGAGCTGCCATAATTGCACACTGGATTGCATTAGTATCATCATGCTCTCCATCACCATACGCACCAAATTCTCTGACATTAAGTGTTACATATTCATAATCCGTCTTAAATTCAACAGGTCCGTATTCTTTTCCTGCATACACTGCTGTAATCTTATATTCTGTATCTGGCTTAAGACCATATATTGTTGTAACAACCTTTTCTGTCTTGCCATATTCTTCTCCATTAATCAGGAGTGTGTATTCTTCCTTAGAATAATACTTTCCACCGTCATCAAATTCTACTACAGCACTTCTTCCTGTCTTGATAACTAACTTTAACTCCATAATACACCTCCATTGCTGCGTCCGTAATCCTGATAATCCCTGTTTCTTATATACTCACTGTAAGCTGTTATGTATGCCGCTGATACAGCCACACCGCTCTTATCCGCAACATGCTTATCAGTAGCTTTTTCAAAGATTTCCTCAGCCTTGGATGCATATTTTTCTGTCTGTATAAGCTTCATACGGCATCCTTTCAATACTGCATATGCATATATAAGCTTTACAAACTGCGAATCTGTATTATCAATCGTATCATTAAGAACTGAAACTGCAGCTTTATACATTTCTCTTATTCTTGCAAATATCTCATACAACGCCTGGTCCATAACTTCAAGTGTATCAACTGCTCCTGCAGCAAATAAAGCAAGTGCTTTTACAGCCTTAGCATCACCATCATGTGCTGCCTTTCCTGCGTTCTCAAAGCATTCTGCATATATTGCATTATACTGCGCGATTATATCATTATAATGTTCTTTCCCACCATCTTTGGTTTCATAATTCATATAGAAACTCAGTGCCTTAAATGCAGTGCATAAGCATCTGCTACCTTCAGCTCCTGTAAAATATCCTGATTCTGTTCTTTGCTGTCTCTCTGTCTGCTTGGCAATATTAACAGCAATATCATTCTTTCCAACACTGTAGCATGCATTACCATACATGTAATTAACAAGGTCATTCTCGCCTATATTAATAGTATTATCCTGTATAAGCTTATCTAATTCACCTGTAATAACATCCTTATATTCATCACTATGCTCTGCCGCTTCAAATTTACCTAAAGCATTAAGAAGAAGCGCCTTATCAAATGCATCTGCTCCTTCAAGCCCGGTTTCTTTTAATACATTATTAATGTATCCTTTAATTTCAAAACTTTTATCCAAGCCTTTTTCCTCCTAACCAATATTTGTTTTATTGTATCATGTTAAACAGTATTGTTCCACTATTTGACTGGTAATGACGAATAAAAATACAGTTTTTTCGCTACTCGCGAAAAAAAGGACGAGCCTTAAAAGGCTCGTCCAAAATAAATTCAAAATATTAACATTACTCCTTAACGGCACCTACGTTAACACCCTGTACGAAGTACTTCTGACAGAATGGGTAGATAATCATGAAAGGAAGAATAGCAATGATTGTAGCTGCATTACCAATTGTTTCCTGATTAACTGCGTCATCAACTGGAATATCACTATCAATAACCATGTTTCTTAACTGAATCTGGAAGTTGAACAGCTTATTCTTAGTAATATATAACTTGAAGTTTGTATAATCATTCCAGAAACTAACTGCGAACATCAAACCAATTGATGCAAGAGCTGCCTTTGAAAGAGGAAGAACAATCTTAAAGAAAATTCCCATTGGAGAGCATCCATCAATCTGAGCTGCCTCAAAAAGAGACTCTGGGATACCTTCAAAGAAGTTTCTCATAAGAACTAAGTTATATACATTGATTGACATTGGTAAAATAACTGCCCAAAGTGTATTCATTAATCCCAACTGCTTGATAACAAGGTACTTAGGAATCATACCACCATCGAAAATCATTGTGAAGAGAAGCATATAAGCGAAGAAGTTTCTTCCTGGCATCTCCCACTGAATTAATACATAACCACCAAGTGTTACAACTAAAAGTCCAACAAATGTACCAATAATTGTTGTAACAACTGAAATCAAGAATGGTGTATATAAGCTTGATCTGGTTAATACGGCTGTATATCCACCCCATGTAAACTTAGATGGTAACCATACAAAGTTGTATGAAGTATTAGCATCAAGAGAACTGATAATTACTCGATAAATTGGTATCATAATCAAGCATGCAACAATAATAAAGAATATTGCATTAACTAATGGGAATATTTTAAATTTTTTCTTTTTCTTTTTGTAAACTAATGTTGTACTATCACTCATTATTTATTCCCTCCTATACAATACCACGTCCACGTACTTTCTTACTTGCCCAGTTACAACCGAGAACTAAGATCATACCAACGAACGACTTAAATAAACCTACAGCAGTTGTATAACCATAATCTGAATTACCACCACCGAATGTCTTAACATATACATATGTCTGTAATACCTGTGACTTAGTATAAGTAATAGGTGACTGTAATACGAATACTGACTCAAACAGGTTCATAACCTTGGCAAGGTTAAGGATAAATACTGTAATAATAGTATTAGCAAGAGCTGGTAATGTAATATATATCAGTCTCTTAAATCTATTAGCACCATCAATCTGTGCAGCCTCATAAAGGTCTGGGCTGATACCTGATAATGTAGCTAAGAATAAGATTGTTCCCCATCCTGTATCTTTCCAAACATTCATTACATAGAATGTTCCACGCCAGTACTGAGCAGAATTCATGAAATCAATAGGTGTATCAATAAGGCCCATGTTCATAAGAATTGAGTTTACTGGAGCGATATCATATGGTGCAAGCATCATCTTGAAAACTGAAGCAACAACTACCCATGACATGAAATGTGGAAGGTAAATAATTGTCTGTACTGTCTTCTTGAAAATCATATTTGTAATTTCGTTCAAAAGAAGTGAAATTATAACAGCTGCACCTGTATTTAAGAACAACTTAATAATTGACAAAATTAATGTGTTTCTAAATGCCTGCCAGAAATATACATCGTTAGTGAACATTGTTGAAAAATGGTAAAGTCCCATATAATAAGGGTTACCAATGATATAAGATGTAAATGCATAACGGCATCCAAGCATTGGCCAGTAGTTGAATAACATAATCATTACAAATACTGGTAAGAACATAAGGTAGAAACCTCTATAATAATAAATCTTATTAGAAAGGCTCTGATTTAATGAGTTAGAAAGATACTTAGTATCAACATGAAGATCTTTCTTAAATGGCTTCATAACATCAATGAAGCAACCTGCAATTGCTATAACAACACCAATTACAAGAACAATTAATCCACATCCGATATGATATGAATTACCATTATAACCATTGCTGAGAAGATCTGTAAGTGAATGTGGAACAAACTTAAGACCACCACCCATTACTTTTCCTTCAACACTGTTAAAGTCGAATGCAAGGAATGAAACAATTGTAATAACAACTGAAACTGCTACCGGAATAATAGACAGAATTTCTTTTCTTGCTACTACAAGAATAATTGCAACAACTATACATGCAATAAATAAATACCACATAACCGGCATACTGATATTCATGTAGCCGAAAGCATAAGCTTTAGGATATAATCCCAGTTTAATCTTCTCGCCTGACTGTACCATTGGTAAAAGACTTGCAATAAGCATTACAACAAATCCAATGATAGCCATTACTCTTAAGTTTCCCTTTGGTTTTCCTATTGCTGTACCACACTTAGGGCAAACCTTTGCTTTCTTAGGAAGCTCTGTGTTACAAGATGGACACTGCATTTTTTTACCTTCTTTCCTAATAATTTATCGTATGCCTACCAAATAAATACAAAAAATACAAATTTCATAAGCAAATCTTTTCTCAATATAAGCGGCGCGGATTTCTCTGCGCCGCCATATTGAACATCTGATGCATCCGCATCTTAAATTCTTAACATTAAGTTAAATTACTTAATTGTCGCATTTAATGACTCGATAACAGCTGTAACCTTAGCACCTACCTGGCTATTGTAATCAGCCATAGCCTCGTCATATGACTTAGTTCCAAGAACTACCTGTGAAAGAACTTCTACTCTCTTAGTATTGATATCTGTGATATTGTTACTAAGTACGTCTGTTGTAGGAAGAACTTCAACCATTTCGCAGTTAGCATTGAACATCTTGTAGCATTCAGTAATAATTGGATCCTGAGCCTTGTGACCTGGATCTTCCTTATCTCCAAATCCAGCAATTGCAAGATCTGGATCAATATGGTTCTTAGTTGTAAGTGTTGATGGTGTTTCTGGAGATGGAAGATTATGGAATTCTCCTTCTTTTGCTGTATAAGTATTACCTTCTTTTCCATCCTTACCAGCTACTGTATATGTCTCTTCCTTATCATCCCAGTGTGTTCCCTTAGCGCCGTATTCCCAAGCTACCTGGATATCTCCACCGTCAAGCATTGTATCGATGAAGTACTTAAAGATTCCCTCAGCCTTTCCATCCTCATATGCCTTATATGTAATAGCCCAAGCTGGAGCAAGACGCTCTACATACTTGCCAACTTCCTTGATAGGCTTGATAGGTACAAGGCTGTCTGTCTGATCTGGAAGTAATTTAGTAAGGTTCTTATCCCATGTACCAGCCCAGTATGTAAATACTGAAGATGCAAGGTTAGCGTCCTTATTAGTAAACTTGTTACGAGCTTCCTTTGTTGAAGCATTCTGTGTAGCTGGATCAAGAATCTTATCATCAATTGCTGTCTTAAGTCTGTCCATAGCCTTCTTCATTGCTTCTTCTGAGAATCCATCTACATACTTTCCATCCTTAAGATAGAATGTGAACTGAGCATCCTGATAGAATTCTGGAAGGTAGTTAGTATATGGAGCTTCTGGCTTGTTACCACCAGCAACAAAACCTGATGTAGAGATTACATAGTTCTTGTTAGATGATGCTGCCTGAATCTTCTTAAGCATATCATAGTACTGATCATATGTCATTGTCTCATTAGCAACCTTATCTGGGTCTAATCCAGCTGCCTTTAATGCAGAAGCCTTTACATATGTACAGCATCCGTTACCACGTGTTGGTGAGAAGCCGTAAAGAGCCTTTGTTCCGTCTGGACCAGCAAGTACATTACCTGACATAACAGCATCAGCCATATCAGTAAGTCTTCCTGAATTCTTAGTAGCTGACTGCTCCCAAGCATCTGTCATATCCCAAAGATATCCGTTTGATGCGAAGTTTGCAAGATAATCTGAGTTAAGAAGAACTACATCTGGAAGGTCTCCTGATGCGAATGTGTTCTTTACAGAGTCAGCGTAGCTTGAGTGATCTGGACGAATCCACTCAATATCAAGTCCTGTAAGTTCCTTATAATACTTATAGAACGCAGCAGCTCCGTTAGTTTCCTTAACAACAGTTCCGTCTACCATAACTGTAAACTTACCTGGCTTTTCAACTGAAGCCCAGTCAACTGTTTCCTTTTTGTTGTCTGTAGTGTTGTTCTTAGGACCACAAGCAACAAGTCCTACTACTGATGTAAGTGTTAAACCTACAGCAGCAAACTTCTTTAATGTCTTTTTCATAAACCTTAAAACCCTCCTTATTTGGTTTTCGGGGCTTAACCCCCATTTCGTTTTTTAGACATTGATATATTATCATTTTTGTACTATTTTAACAAGACTAATTTTAATAAATATTGTATTTTTTTTGTGTTTTCTGTGAAACCCCAGTATTTATGCGGTTTGCCATGTTCACACTTTTTTAATTTTTCTTAATTTTTTGTCCAAATTATTTCGTAAGAATACTTTTTCTTCCAATAACTATCATATTTTTATGTAAAAAATGCACTAGCACACTCGCATTTTTTATGTTTTTTTACATCACTTTTACATATTATTCTATTAGATTCACAAAAGTTGACCATTGTATTGTTATTTTTTACTACCGTTAATTTTTTATTCATATTTTACAGGCTCAATATTCCTCTGCCATCTCTATACATCTTAACTTCCTTAATTTCTCTTAATCCTATACTGCCGGATGACATTTCTGTCAGTGCTTTCTCAAACTTCTGCCGCACCTGCTTTTCCATCATCAATTCAAATATTACATTATCTGAATATTCTGTATTAACAACTGTAATGTCATCCTGTATACATAAATGCTGTATTTTCCCTACATAATTATAATCAGCATCAAGATATGCATGTACTCCTTCAACAAGCTCACCTGTCAGACAATCATCCAGTGCCTCTTTTGATGCACTTGTATACGCCCTTATAAGTCCGCCTGTCCCAAGCAATACTCCTCCAAAATATCTTGTTACAATGCACAGGCAATTGCTGCATTCATTGCCCGATAATACTTCCAGTATTGGTTTTCCTGCTGTTCCAGACGGCTCTCCATCATCTGAAAACCTCTGTATCTCCCCTTTATTCCCAAGTATATATGCATAACAGTTATGTCTGGCATCCCAGTATTTCTTTTTTACTTCTGCTATTATGGCTGCTGCCTGTTGTTCGCTTTCAACATTAAAAATATGCGCTATAAATTTTGATTTTTTCTCTATATATTCTCCCTGTCCGTTTTTAATTATTTTTTTCATATTTTTTCCTTTTCCAAATCACTCGGCACAACTCCAATTATTTGCCTGTGCCTTCTTTTTATGATATAATATCATGACTTTATTAAGGAGGACAATATATGAATTATGGTGATAAAGGCATAAAACAAAAGAAAAAGCTGCTCAATTCAGCTACTACCAAGCTTGGCACCAAATTAGGTATATTTTTTATAAAGCTGGCTCTGGTCGGAATAATAGCATTAGTTGTAGCAGGTTCATGCCTTGTATTCGGTTCATTTCAGGGAATTATAGAAAATGCTCCTGATATAGCTTCTATTAATGTTTCGCCTGAAGGCTTTGCAACTAAGATATATGATTCAGATGAGAATGAAATACAGACACTTTCTTCTGCCGGAGCTAACAGGACATATGTAACACTTGACCAGATTCCTAAAGATTTGCAACATGCATTTATAGCTATAGAAGATGAGCGTTTCTATGAGCATAATGGTATCGATATGAGAGGTATCTTACGAGCTGCTTCAATTACACTTTCATCAGGTGAGATGTCACAGGGTGCAAGTACAATAACACAGCAGCTTCTAAAGAATAATGTTTTTAATGCTTTTAACGAATCTACAATTGAAAAGATTAAGCGAAAGGTTCAGGAACAATATCTGGCTATAAAGCTTGAGACAGTAATGTCTAAAGATGCCATTCTTGAGAATTATCTTAATACCATTAACCTTGGTAACGGATATTATGGTGTACAGTCTGCTGCCAGAGGATATTTTAACAAGGATGTATCAGAGCTTTCTATCAGTGAATGTGCTGTAATTGCATCCATCACTAAAAGTCCTACCGGTCTTAATCCAATAAGGCACGCCGACAGAAACAAAGACCGGCAGAGTCAGGTCCTTCTCAATATGAAAGAGCAGGGATATATATCCCAGGAAGAATATGATGAAGCGGTTTCCGATGATGTCTATGCAAGACTTGAAGGGATTGAACTTGCCGGAACATCAACTACAACTTATTCATATTTTGTTGATGAACTTATCAATCAGCTTACTTCTGACCTTATGTCACAGAAGGGATATACAGAAGCACAGGCTACAAGCCTTATATATCGTGGCGGACTTCAGGTTTATTCAACTCAGGACACAATGATGCAGCAGGTTGCTGACGATGTTATCAATAATCCTGGCAACTACAATGATAATACACATTTTTCTATCAATTATGCTTTAACAATAAAGCAGACTGATGGATCATTTTCATATTATTCACACAATTCAATGGCTAACTGGTACACAAAGACTCTTGGAGATACCCGCTTCAGTCTTACGATGACCGATGAAGATGCTGCAAGAAGTTATGTTGAAGCATATAAGCAGGAGCTCCTTAAAGAGGGTGGTGAAATATATGCTGAGACACTTACATTTACAATACAGCCCCAGATATCATTTACTGTAATGGATCAGACCAACGGACATGTTAAAGTTATGGTTGGCGGACGCGGTGATAAAACTCTTAACCGAAGCTTAAACCGTGCTTCTAATGATATTGCAAGACAGCCGGGTTCAAGTATTAAGCCACTTGCTGTATACGGTCCCGCCCTTGATACAGGGACATATTCTCTGGCATCTGCCATTGATGATGCTCCTTATTATTATTCAGGAACTGATGCAAAGCTTGTTACTAACTTTACAAAAGGTGAATACAGAGGTCTGATGACATTAAGAGAAGCTCTTACTGTTTCACAGAATGTACCTGCTGTTAAGATTCTTTCAAAGCTTACGCCACAGGTTGGTTATAATTACCTTGAGAATTTCGGTATTTCAACGCTGGTTTCTCCTAAAAATGCAATCAACGGTGCACACGACGTTGTACAATCACTTGCACTTGGCGGTATGACACGAGGTGTTTCCAATATTGACATGTGTGCCGCTTATGCAGCCATTGCTAATAAAGGAACTTACACAAAGCCTATTTACTACACAAAAGTGCTTGATTCAGAAGGCAACATTATTATCGATAATTCTGTACCTGAAACGCATAAGGTACTTAATGAGAATTCTGACTGGCTTCTTATTCAGGGATTACGCTCTGTTGCTACTGACGGTACTGCACGTACAGCTAACTTTTCAAGCCAGCCTGTAGCAGGTAAGACAGGTACAACACAGTTCGACAGCGACAGATGGTTCTGTGGCTTCACTCCATATTACACAGCCGTAATATGGGCAGGCTATGATGATAACTCCAAAGAGCTTGGAAATGTTGTCAACCACAATGTTATATGGCGTACAATTATGCAGACAATTCATGAAAATCTTAATCTTCCAACTGGAAGTTATGAACAGCCATCTGGTATTGTAGAGGCGGCTGTATGCTCTAAGTCAGGGCTTCTTCCTGTTGAGGGCTTATGTGACCAGGACCCTGAAGGAAACTGTGTTATAACAGAATATTTCACTGAAGACACAGTTCCTACTGAATACTGTACAACACATGTTAAGGTTTCAATATGTAATGAATCCGGAGATATTGCTACTTCCGGTTGTCCAAGTGTTACAACTAAGATTATGAGAAAGAAATCTTCTGCTGATAAGCTTGGCGAGGATAAAGACGGTTCTGAGTTTAAGACATGGGATGCTGATATCTCAATTACAGATACTGAGTTATCTAAGTTATGCACTATTCACAGTGCAACAACCAAGCCTTCCAAGGTTACACCCGGAACAGGCAGCAACAAGAACAATTCTAAAGAATCAACAGCTGCCTCAACAGAGACATCTGATAAAACTAATTCATCTGACAAACGGCCTTAATCATTAAAAAAGGATAGTGGTTCAATTTGAACGAACCACTATCCTTTTATTTTATTCTTTCTTCATCTTAGGTTCAAATATAAGTGATGCAATAAATCCAAATATAAGTGCTGCTGATACTCCGACTGCACATGAAGTAAATCCACCTGTAAACAATCCTAAAAATCCCTGCTCATCTATTGCTTTCCTCATACCCTTCCATAAGACATTGCCAAATCCCGTAAGAGGAACTGTTGCTCCCGCTCCTGCAAATTTAACAAACGGCTCGTATATCCCAACTGCTCCAAGTACAACTCCTGTTGTTACAAGAATAACCATTATCCTTCCCGGCATAAGCTTTGTCTTTTCCATAAGAATCTGTGTAAGAACACATATTAACCCCCCACATACAAATGCTTTAACAAAATCCATGGCTTTAACTCTCCTTTCCTTCAAGAATTACACCATGGGCTATGCCCGGCACACTTTTTCCTTCATTGTAACTTACGGTAGATAACAAAGCTCCTGTAGGAACAAAAAGAACCCTTTTATATTCTCCTCTTATAAGCCTGTCCATAATACAGCTTCCAAGAACAACTGCACTGCAGCCACAGCCGCTTCCTCCTGAACACTTAGTTTCCCCTTCGTATATAAGCATTCCACAGTCATACAGCTTATCAGCAATATCAATGCCTTTTTCTTTTAGAAGCTCAGACAATATCCTGTTGCCAATCTCTCCTAAGTCGCCTGTAAATATTGCATCATAATAGTCCTTATCAACATCAAGGTCTTTGAAATTAGCTTCTATAAGCTCTGCTGCTGCTGGAGCCATACATGCTCCCATATTCATTGAATCCTTAACGCCGTAATCAACAATCTTTCCCGTTGTAATACCCTTTATGAGAACACATTTTTTCTTATCCAGAGGCTTATCGCCGACGATATACGCCCCTGCTCCTGTAACTGTCCATGTAGATGCAACTGGTCTCTGGTTTCCATACTCGAGCGGATAACGGAACTGCTTTTCAGCACTTGCAAAATGGCTTGACGCGATGGCAATTACATTTTGCGCATATCCGGCATTAACACACATTGCACCAAGTGATAATGCCTCGCCCATCGTTGAACATGCTCCGTACAGACCAAACATCGGTATTTCATATCTCATAAGACCGAAAGATGTTGCTATAAGTTGTCCAAGAAGGTCTCCGGCATAGATATAATCTATGTCTGACGCAGCCATACCGCTTTTAATAAGCAGCTTGTCAACCGCCATCTCCTGAATGTGGCTCTCAGCCTCTTCCCAGCTTTTCTTGCCAAACATATCATCTTCTACTGCCACATCAAACATTTCACCAAGCGGACCATCAGCCTCTTTCTTTCCAACCACTGTCGCTGTGCATCTCACATATACATCTTTGTCAAATAACAGACTCTGTTTTCCAGTCATAATCCTCGTTTCCGCACATACTCATGTGCCATTAGTCTTTATAAGTAGTCTGTCCAAAAATGTATTAATTATGTATTATTTTCGTATTATGTCAAGCGTATGTGCAGCAGCACCAAGCAGATCAGCTCTTTCACAGGTTGCAAGATGATACCTGTAAAACATCTCGTATTCCTCCTCGTCAAGCTGATTCACAAACTGTCTTATGTAATTAGCCGGTCCATCCGGTGTCACAATCTTCACACGTTCACATCCTGCTGCTTCATTAACTTTCGTAATATCTTCAAGACGCACATAATCATACAGATCCTGCTCTGAAGATATCGTGTGGAAATCCTCTGTCAGCCTGCCCTGTTCCATACACTCCTTAATATGTCTTTCCTTAAATGCATATGTAATAACACCATACTCGTTCATAACATAAGCGACAAGAATAAAGCCACCTTTCCTTGTAATACGGGCCGCCTCCTTTAATGCCTTAACCTTATCCTCCTGTCCGAACAGATGATACATCGGCCCGAACAGCAGGGTTATGTCAAATGTTTCATCCTCGAAACGCTTTAACTTAAGTGCATTGCCCTGATAAGCCTTAACTGATGAATTCTTAGATTTCAATATTCCAAGATTGTGCTTTACCAGTTCAACTGCAGTTACATCAAAGCCTTCCTCAGCCAGTGCAACGCTGTATCTGCCTGTCCCGGCACCTATATCCATAATCTTTATATTTTCTCTGCCTTCTCTCTTTAATTCTTCAATACACTCATGTATATAATGAATCGATGTACGGAATTCAATCTGTCCGTGTCTTGAAGTCAGTCTTTTTTCTTCATTAAATTTATTATAATAATCTTCTAAAAAAGTTCCCATATTATCCTCGTATCCTGCGCATTTCTTTAAAACAGTTCCTATGATTCTACCATACAGATGTTTCTTAATCAAGAATCACAGTACATGTATAAGCTTTAAAGCCAGATATATAAGTCCTGCACACCAGCTAAAAAATATTCCATATAGAATAACAGGACCGGCAATCGTGAATATCTTGCAGCCAATACCGAACACCCGTCCCTCCTTCTTATACTCAATCGCAGGTGCAGCAACGCTGTTTGCAAATCCTGTAATTGGAACAAGACTTCCTGCTCCGCCAAATGTGGTTATAGACGGATAAATATTAAGTCCAGTAAGAATTACACTTAAAAATACCAGTATCAGTGTTGTGTAAGATGCTGCATCCGTGTCAGGCACTTTCATCCACTTGCATACATTTAAAATAATCTGTCCTGCAACACATATACAGCCACCAACAATGAATGCCTTAAAGCATTTTGCCACACAGCTTCCTTTAGGCGTAACATTTTTTACATAAGCATTATAGCTTTCATTTCTTTTTTCAATATCAGCTTTGGTACCGCTTTCAGAATTAATATCGTGCATAAATCCTCCCTTTTTGCAATGCAAAATCAATACATATATAAGTAATATACAAGCTGTCCTAGTGCTTTTCCTGCCGCTGTCGCCGCCACAATAAAACCAAGACCGGTGCCCGCCTTTGCCCTGTGAACAAATATAGGCAATGCTTTAACTGTCTCTGCAAGGCTTATTAAAAATGTGCCTATAAATATCCCGGATATCAACCCGAATATAATACAGCCCGTCATTCCTATTCTAACCGTGATTCCAAGAACATATACAGCATTAGCTGCCGTCGCACCGATTATTATACATTCCTCATACAGAGACACATGTCTGCTCGTCCCGCTGACATCAGCATATCTGTTAATAACACCAACACTGGTTATAAGTGCAAAAAGTCCTGCAGCAGTAAACACTCCCGACATAGCCCCTATAAGAATAATAACCGCTATCATTTTCCACCTTCCCTGTCAATAACAGATTCTAATACATCTTTGTCATATTTATCCATTTCCACCTCAAGCGGTGTTGGCGCTTTTGACAGCTTTTGTCCCGCAAAATGGTCATAAAATATAACAATTCCAATAAACAATCCCACAGCATAGGCAATCTCCATTGCATTCGTTGCCTTATATGCAGAAGCTCCAAGAAGTTCGTACACCCGGTCAAATATATCCGTCGTACTTACGTCATTGTTGTAAGCAATAATTCCATATCCGCTTCCAACCATTGTTATAAAACATATAACAGCAACCTTAATCCAATGCACTGTGCCTTCCTTCTCCGGCTTCTTGTACTCAACAACGAAATCACATTCCCCAAGACATTCAATATCTGCATCCGGATACTCCTTCTGAATAATGCCCACAACATCAAGTGCATCAAGCACCTTCCTGTCATACTTGCCCAGCGTAAACTCCACAAGTGTTATATGTCCGATTTTTTCAATCATATCCTTATCACTGCAATAAACAGTCATCACATCCCCAATAGTGACCCTAGGCTTCTTAACACACCTCTGCTGGTCAATCTTCAAATAAATCTTCTCTGACATAACAAACCCTCCGTTGCTAGTATTAGTATTGTACATGCCCAAAAATTTATTCATAAGGCTTCATTTATTTAACAGCCTGCCCTCGCCCATCGCACTCCAGACATGCACAAAACTGTCCCAGCACTGTGTTCATTCAGCATAAACACTACGCCGCTGTGTCTTTAATATATGAATGAATCCTTCATGCAAACAGCCGCTTGCGCATGCCACTTAAAATCTTCTTCTCCATCCGCGACACCTGCACCTGCGATATTCCAAACTCCTTAGCAACCTGCATCTGTGTGTAATCATCATAATAACGCATCCTGATAAGTTCTTTTTCACGCTGTGAAAGTGTTTCCATAAGCTGTGCAAGCGCAACTTTGCTTGATGCGGTTTCCCCAATGTCTGCCTTATCTTCTAACTTGTCCATAAGCATTACTTCGCTTCCATCCCCCTGATAGATTGTCTTATATATTGATTCGACCTCCATGGAAGCTGACATTGACAGTGTTATATCTTCAACTGACAGCTCACAGGCAGCTGCTATCTGTTCTACTGTCGGCTCACAGCCCAATGTATCACGGAGCTGTCCCGCCATTCTCATGCTTTTTACCGCATTTTCTTTTATGGAACGGCTGACCTTTACCATTCCGTCATCACGCAGGAATCTTCTTATCTCACCTGTTATCATGGGAACTGCATATGTTGAAAATGCAACATCCATATCCAGATTGAAATTATCAATTGCCTTTATAAGCCCTATACAGCCTATCTGAAACAGATCCTCCTGTTCTGTTCCTCTCCCCTTAAATCTTTTAATTATGTTCCATATAAGCCCCAGATTATCTGTTACCAACTTCTCTCTGGCTTCTTTGTCATTATTGTGTGCTTTAGCGATCAATTCCCTGGTACAATCCTTAGTCTGATCCATAGCATCACATCCTATCAATTACTCCCCTATTTTCTTTCTCATAAGCACTGTTGTTCCTTTGCCTGGTGCTGACGCCACCCTTAAATCGTCCATGAATGCCTCCATGAACGAAAATCCCATTCCTGAGCGTTCCTGTTCCGGTTTGGTTGTATACAATGGTTCCATTGCTTTTGCCACATTCTCTATGCCAAGACCATCATCATGTACTTCTATTATTACCTGATTCTGTATGCCTTTAAGTCTCATTCTCACCTTTCCCGGACCATTGTCATAGCCGTGGACTATTGCGTTAGTTACTGCCTCGGAAACCGCTGTCTTTATGTCCTGTAATTCTTCGATTGTTGGATCTAAATATGTAACAAAGGCTGCTGCAACAACCCTTGCAAATGCTTCATTTTCCGACCTGGCTTCAAATAATAATTCAACATTGTTATTCTCTATCATAATTATGCCTCCTGTCCTTTAAGTTCATATATGTTAACTATCTTATGAAGTCCTGATATAAGAAGTATTCTCTTAACACTTTCACGGACTCCCACGATTGTTATGTCACCTTTATCCATAACCTTCTTGTAACGCCCCATAATAAGTCCTATTCCTGCACTGTCCATGAAATCCACTTTAGTAAAATCAAATACTATATGAGTTACGCCTCTCTTATCTATTACATCATCTATAACCTGACGCATTTCTTCTGCCAGATGATGGTCAAGTTCTGCATTCATACGTATTATAAGCTTGTTATCATTAACCATGTATATATAATCCATATGCTGGATTTCATCCTGCCCATCAGCTGTATTAACCTGTTCTGACATAATAATCTCCTCTTTCCTCTCTACTTTTACACTTCACTAATTCTGCAACAAAGCCCCCGGCAAAGAATTATCTTTGCCGGGGGCTTATCTTTTAGTACCTCATCAATGTGAATTAACATAATCGCTGGCTTCTTTGTAATATCCGCTTGTCGAATAATCATCCACAATATACTGATAGTATTTCTTAGCATCATCAGTCTTTGCAAGGGCTACATATGACTTTGCCGCATAGTAAGCTGAATCCACGCTGTTATTACATTTGTATGCTTTGACAAGATTCTCTGCCGCAACTTCATAGTTGGACTTATAATACTCTGTCATTCCTGTGTCATAGAAATTCTGTGCTGCTGCCGGAAGTGTAGCTGTAGCTATTGTATTATACAATGTCTTGGCTGACTCACTCGGAAGTGCACTGACATCTATATCAACAAGCTTATTGGCAGCTTCATCAGGCTTATTGGCAATATAATCATTTGCCGCCTCTATTACTGATACTAACAGCTTGTTGTTTCCACCTGTTCCACTAACAACACCGAGCTGCTGCTCAAGTGCATCTTTCTGTGCTTTCACATCCTCAAGTTCTTTCTGCATAGAATTAAGTTCTACATTACTTGAAGATAACTGCTCACTGTATTCCTGAAGATTCTTCTTATAATCCTGTGTAAGACCTTTGTTCTTTGCCGGAATAATCAGGAACCATATAAGTGCTGCACCTATCACAACACCAACAAGAACATTAATTATTGTTATTGCACCATTGCTTGGCTCTTTATATGAAGATTTAGGAAGAATAACATCATTACCACTAAGCGGCTTCTTGTCTATCTCCTTTTCTTTTCTTTTAGGGAGGAATGATCCTGATGTCTCTGCCTTCTTTGCTGCAATTTTCTTCTCTATCTCTTTCATATACATATGAGCAAGAGTGTTGTTCTTATCTATTGCAAGCACTGCATTGAGCAGCTTCCTGGCTCTAGAAAGCTCGTCCTGCTTAATATATATAAGTGCAAGCAGCAGATGTGCTTTGATAAGCTGAGGATTGTTGGCAACTACCTTCTTTAACTGGATGATTGCCATATCAGTATTACCTTCCTTGGCATAATTGAGTGAAAGGTTATATTTTCTGATTGTACCTGTAACCATCTCAAATCTGTTCTGGTTAGTCTGGATTTTCTTGATATAAGTTCCTGCTATATTGCCCTCCGGTGTAAAATTCTTACTTACAACCCACTGGCTTAATGCCTCAACAACATCCCCCATCTCACAATACACAAGACCCAGAAGATTTCTTGCATTAGTATTGTACTTGTTAATCATGAGGCTTATCTTAAGGCTTTCAACTGCACCTGTTAAATCTCTTACTCTTGCCTTATACAGACCGGCATTATAATATGCATCTGATACTCTTGCTGTTTTCTTATAGATTCCTACGTATTCACCACATTGTGGACATGTATCACCATCTGTAAGGAAGCTTCCACATTTAAAACATCTCATATGTCCACCCCTCACTACTTATCCGAATTCTTACCATTAAGTATCTGTGTTATCAAATCTGTTATATCTGGAACATCATTGTTGTATATAGCATCCTCTGCATCCTCAACCTCAAGACTTGGCTGGAACTTCTGTATTTCTTCATCAAAATTAATCATGATTATTTTCCTTTCTTTCCAATGCACGGACTACATCACCAACTAAATATAAAGAGCCCGTTGCAAACATCAGTCTGTTATCCCATCTGTTCAGAGCATCATCCACACTCTTGAATACAACAAGATCAATTCCTGTCGTATATGCTTCAAATGCCTGCTTTATTATATTGGCTGAAAGCTTTCTCAGTCCGCCTGCCATAGTAACATAGACTTTTCTGAAATGCTTACAACCACATAGTATCTTAATCATCTGGTCATAATTCTTATCACTCACAACAGAGAACAATAATGTTGCATCCTCTGCCGGATTGTTTTCATAAAGACTGTTCACTGATTCAATAAAGCTCTGTATTCCCTGTGGATTATGTGCTCCATCAACATACAGATTATTCCTTACCAGTTCCATTCTTCCTGACCAGTATGTTTCAAGAACTGCTTTTCTAACAAGTTCCTCGTTAAGTATAAGTTCTCCCTTACTGGCAAGAACGGCACATGCTGTCAATGCAATACTTGCATTCTCCATCTGGTACAATGCATTCGTAGCCAGTCTGAAACAATCATTCTTATAATACTCATTATGAATTAAAAAATCAATATAACCATATGTATTTTGTACCAGTTCAAATGTATTCTCATCAACTACACAACAGTCACTTTCCATCTCTTCTGCACGGGACTTTATCACCCTTGCTGCCTCTTTGACAACACCACTGCATACAACCGGAATTCCCAGCTTAATAATTCCAGCCTTCTCAGCTGCAATCTTCTCTACAGTATCACCAAGAATTGCAGCATGTTCAAGAGAAATCGTTGTTATTACTGATATTACCGGATTCTCAATGGCATTAGTTGCATCAAGCCTTCCACCAAGACCAGTTTCCATAACTACATAATCAACGTTCTGTTTCTTAAAATAGTACATTGCAATAACAAGCATATAATCAAAATACGCAAGTTCCTGCGTTCTGCAGTTCTCAACAGCATTATATGCCTCCTCAAAATCACTCTTGGATATCATCTGTCCATTAATTTTAATACGCTCTCTGATATCCACAAGATGAGGCGACGTAAAAAGTCCTGTTTTGTAACCATTACTCTGCAGAATCTGTGCAATATATGCACACGTAGAGCCTTTGCCATTCGTTCCAGCAACATGTATTATCTTCAAATCTTTCTCTGGATTGCCACAATTTCGTAATACCCGTCTGCCCCTTTCTACTCCGGTAGATGGTGCAAACTGGCTTATCCTGTTAAGCCTGTCTACAATCTCATCGTACATTCCTCGTCTCTTCCTTCCTTATACTGCATTAAAATGCATTGTTATATCTTATGCCCGTTTATATATTTTTATGCTTATATTGCATTCATTATACTACATAAGCCAGCAGTCTGAATTGTACCATAAGAACAAAAGATATATTTCTAAGGCAATCAGAACTGCCATAAGAATCCATCTTGCAACCTTATTACACCTTGAAAGTATATCATACATACCGACAAATACAACATATGTTCCCACCGTAAATCTGCATGTACTCATAACATGTGATGTCAACGGCACAAGAAGTGATATAATTCCGAACACTGCCATCGAATAATATTTTCTGTAGAACATATATCCATAAAGAATCAGTATTGCAATACAGAACCACCCCATATATGTGTATCTTGGCTCAATCTGTCCTGTACATGCCTTCCACAACACGCCTATAATCGGGAAATACTCGTCCTCTCTCCATGCAATCTGGACATTCTTATATGCCCATGCATCACCACAGAAGAAATTAAGAAATGCCATATATGCAAATGCACCGAGCGGACATACAAGCACTGACAGTATCTTCTTAGGTGCTTTAAGCATATCCATTACAAATGTCTTAACCCTGCCAAAGCTTATCTTAGTTCCTTCCATGTCAATATATAGCTGTACAACCAGTGCAAATACAAGTATACAGCCTACAATTCTTGTTCCACTTGAGCATGCTGCCATAATTCCTGCTGCCATGTATTTCTTCTCAAAAAGGAAATAGAAAAAAAGTACAATGAACATTATAAACATCGCTTCCGTATATACAGAACTGCAATAGAAGGTGTAAGGTGCCATAAATAAAAGCGCTGGCATAATCATAGCATATTCTTCTTTAATAGAAGTCTGCTTCTTAAGACCTTTAACAGCAAAGAATGCTGCAATAATTATGCATATATTAGATACTATCATTCCAATAACATAAGTGTTAATAAGCCCGCCTGTCACTGCCTTTAATGCTGCACACACGATAACATATAATGGGAAGAACGCCCAGTTAGCCTGAGGATCAATATCCGTAGGGTGTGTATAGCCATGATTGATTATATAGGCATATTTCTTTGCATCCCACTCGTTCATAAGAAACAGAAATGATCTGTGTGTCCCCATAATTCCATTATACACAGGAACCATGATAAGCATAATCAGTCTTGATATCGCAAATATAATCAATATCTTTAACAGAAGCCTACAATTCTCATTATTTTTTAATCTGTTCATCTAATGCCTCATTTCAATAATATACGGATTATATGATATATAGCTGCCGGGATTGTACTTATTACAGGTACTACAAACATTGCAACCACAACTATTGCAAACAATCCAATATATATATACTGTGCACAATACTTAGCCCATACAGGAACATTTATAGTTCTCTTATAATTAATCACAAGGCATAACACAGTTATTAACAATGTCACAAGTGTAATAAGCAGTCCTGCATTTCTGCCCTTTGGCACAAATGTAAACACTAATGTATTCTCGCCTTCGTGAACCTGTACACCTGTAAACAACCCTGCTATCTCTTTAGTCTTAACTGTCTTTCCATCAAGTGTCACGGTCCAGTTAGCGCTCTTAATAACCGGTATCAGGGCATAATCCTTAGTTCCATCACTGTTTATCTTAACTGTAAGCGTATTATTAGTATATGAAACATCTGTCTGTTTATCTGCGAAATCCTCACAGAGCTTATCCATCTTCTCCATATTAAGAAGTCCGATAGTCATCTTACTCTGGTTCATATATTTAGGCTTATCATATTCAATCTTAATCTGAACATCTTCATCTTCAAATATGCCAAGATAAATAAGATTATTATTATAATCCGTAAAATATGCTGTATTATTAACATCTCCAAGTGTAGGTACAACAACTGCCTCACCATTCACATATACATGTATGCTGCTCTCAAGCTTAGATGCATTAGCATCCGCATTAGGCTTCTTCACATCTGCAATATTCATATATATAGCACTTCTGCTTCCGACATTAATAGTCATGGACTTAATATTGCCAGCAGTCTCTGCCTGTGGATATATTCTTGTTACAAATGTTTCTTTATCGCCAGTCATTGCTTTATACATTCTGTTATGGTATGTAATCCAGTCAACATTAGTCATATCAAGCTTGCTGAAGCTGCTGTCAACACAGAATCCAAATGGCAGGTTATAATTAGTGTTGTAAAGGCTGTAATCGCCTTCCTTCTTCTCTAATGTATATAAAGCACTGTCAAGTTCATTGATATTAACTGCCTGTGTAACATGCAGCACTGCATTACTGAATACTGTTCCACCTGAATCTAACAGCCACAGGAAATACTTAGAATATCCCCATCTCTTGGCATAACTTTGTGTATCGTCCTCTAAAGCTGCTGTAAAGCTTGATAATGCTCCTCTTCTCAATATAAGAGGATAATTGGCATTAAGACTGATATCAGGATTTACTATTCTGTCTGTAGCAGACTCTTCTATATCAAGGCTGTCTGCCGCATCATTGGCATACTGCACATAATCACCAATCTGATAATCTTCATATGTATAAAACTTAGGAGGTCCTATAAGAGCATATGCACCGATAAACAATTCAAGTGCAATAACAAGGATAACTGATTTGCAGTTAAATTCTTTCTTTCTTATGAGCATAAACATATACACTGCAAACATTACTGCAAATATCATTATAAAAAATGCCATTGCAAGCATTTCATTGTTTATTGGTAATATGTTATAAAGCATAACATATACTGCACCAATTACCGCTACTACCGCTGTCTGCCTGCGATAAAACGCACTCTTTAATGGTATATCTGCAAACATTTTCTCAGCCATTCCTGCAGCAACACAGATAAGCGTGAACGATATCAGATATCCGTTTCTTAATGTATATCCGTTATATGAGCCAAAATGCCACATAAGGTTAGTAGCCTCCATGAGCACCGGACCTAATGCAACAACAAGCATGGCTATAGTATATATAAGCTGTCTTCTGTCTGACTTATATATTTTCATTCCCATGATAATAACTGCTATAACGAATGCAAGTCCATAAAGCATCATCCAGCGCTGCAGTGCTGCCATTGCACCATCTGTAACGATTGAACTTGTTATCCAGCCTGCATACTGTGATAAAAGCCCCTTAGACGCACCACCTCTCTGTGATGAAGAAAGCTGTGCAAATACAGGAACAAGCACGAATGCTGAAAGTCCGATACCTGCAATCGTACCTATACCGACATTCCATGCAGTTTCCCTCCACTGCTTTCTATCCTGCATAACTACCATTCTTATTCCACAGATAAGGAATATGTATATAAGTGACATTGCACTTAAGTAATAATTAATTATGAAGCACAACGCAATCATGCATATATAGAACATTTTCTTTCCTGTCTCAAGCATTCTGTCGTATGCCATTATAAGAATAGGGAAAAATGCAACTATATCCATCCATGGTGTAAAGCATGAACCATAGAGAATTACATAACCACAAAAGGCATACATGCATGAAAACATAACCTTTAATCCATACACAAGATTATTGTATTTCTTATTAATAAGCGCATACATTGCAACTGACATGAATATCATCTTAACAAGTGTAATTATTGATATGCTCTCTAATATGTAACTTCTTGGAACAAAATATAATAAAAGATTAAACGGTGTAATCATTGAAAATGCTGATATACTCATTGACACATTTGTTCCAAGACCTGTATACCAGTCAAACCATATTGATGCCTTACCATGCATGAAATCCCACAGATGTGCATAAAGCGGTGCTACCTGCTGCATGTTGTCAAAATAATCTATTCTGCTGCTTCCAAAAGGCCATATACCTTTAAGTATAAGTATTACAATCATAACCAGACCTGTTATTATACCAGGTACTGCGTATGGCCTGATCTTTTTTAATAATGATTTAAATCCCGATTTCTTCATATAATTCTACCTTTCTATACATTTACACATATTCTGTCATCTTTGGATTTAAGTTTCAGCCTGACCTTTATCAAGGCTTATACTGTAAAGAGTATATTCTGCATTGTCAGCATGAAACTTCACTGTAAGAAGCTCATCTTCACTGACATATCCTATCTTTAGCTTCGTTGTTCCCTTGCTGTCTATATTTCCAATCAGCTTATCATTCACATATACTTCAATTCCTTTATCACCAGAGGCTGTTGCATCATATTCTGTAATATCACATACAAGATATATATTATCAGCTGATTCCTCCGGAATATAGTATATATATGAATCTTTGTCTGTATTCTTCGTTCCTTCGTATCTCTTAGATTTCTGCCAGCCCTGACCTTTACGACTGCAGACATTGCTTTGTTCTTTACCATTACGGTCTTTATGTTCTGTACATATCTCTTTCGTTCCAAATGTATATTTCAGATTACCATAACCTGGCCAGTCTGTAAGCTCATGTGTCAGATAGTACATTCGGTATTCTGTTCCAACCTTAGGATTCTTTCCCCACCATAATACTAATATGTAAAAAACAACAAGTACTCCACATGCTGCGTACAGCAATACTCTTGCTATATTCTTTCTCATACAGACCTCCATTTTTTATACTTCTACAATCATATAATATAAATCATTTTTCGCAATCTGCCAAGTAAAAAAAGGTTCTACAGACATATTGTCTGCAGAACCTTACAATTAAATCATATTATAAGACAATTATTACATTAAAGCCTATAATTAGCAAACTCCCTGAGCAAGCATAGCGTCAACAACCTTCTCGAAACCAGCGATATTAGCACCAGCAACATAGTCTGTCTTTCCACCAACTGTCATATCATATCTCTTAGCAGCATCTGAAATGTTAGCGTAGATTGTTTCCATGATTCCCTTAAGCTTTCCATCAACTTCTTCGAATGTCCATGAAAGTCTCTCTGAGTTCTGGCTCATCTCAAGAGCAGATGTAGCAACACCACCAGCGTTAGCAGCCTTACCACCTACGAAGAGAACACCATTCTCCTGGAGATACTTAGTAGCTTCTAATGTTGTAGGCATGTTAGCACCCTCTGTTACAGATACAACACCGTTAGCAACAAGCATCTTAGCATCCTCGATGTCTAACTCATTCTGTGTAGCACATGGAAGAGCAAGATCTACCTTGTACTGCCATACTCCGTGTTCACCATTCTGCTTAGCAAAATACTGAGCTGATGGCTTAGCAGCAGCGTATTCTGTAAGACGTGCTCTCTTAACTTCCTTAACTTCCTTAAGAAGTGCAACATCAATTCCTTCTGGATCATAAATCCAACCTGTTGAGTCTGAGCATGTAACAACCTTAACACCTAACTGCTGTGCCTTCTGGATAGCGTAGATAGCAACATTACCTGAACCAGATACAGCTGCTGTCTTGCCCTCAAGTGACATTCCATTATCTTTCCATAAAGCATTAGTAAGGTATAATAAACCATAACCTGTAGCTTCTGTTCTTGCAAGTGATCCACCGTATGTAAGTCCCTTACCTGTAAGTACGCCTTCGAACATTCCACGGATTCTCTTATACTGACCGAACATGAATCCGATTTCTCTTGCGCCTGTTCCGATATCACCAGCTGGAACATCAACATCAGCACCGATATATTTGCAAAGTTCTGTCATAAAGCTCTGGCAGAATGCCATGATTTCTCTGTCTGACTTGCCCTTAGGATCAAAATCAGAACCACCCTTACCACCACCGATTGGAAGAGTTGTAAGTGAGTTCTTGAATACCTGTTCGAAACCTAAGAACTTGATGATGCCTAAGTTTACTGAAGGATGTAATCTTAAACCACCCTTGTATGGTCCAATAGCGTTATTGAACTGTACACGGAAACCTCTGTTTACCTGTACCTGTCCCTTGTCATCTACCCAAGGAACTCTGAACATGATCTGACGATCTGGCTCTGTAATTCTTTCAAGAATAGCGTTCTTTCTGTAAACTTCCTCGTTAGCCTCAACAACTGGTCTTAAAGACTCAAGAACCTCTGTTACTGCCTGTAAAAATTCAGGCTGATCTGCATTCTTCTTAGACACGATGTCTAATACTTCATCAACATACCCCATAACCTTAAAACACTCCTTTAAATTATTATTTAAGATTGTACATTACTGCACATCAATTCTAGCGTTATTATATCTGTTCTGGTTAATTTCCGCAAGTTTTTTATAGCGTTTACCTATTAACTTTAAGTTATTTGTAATAATATTAATTAAAATAAGCCTATATCTAAGGTATGTTGTTTTTCTTGCTTAAGATAATTAAGTTTTACTTTTTGATAAAATCATGGTAGAATGTATTCGTTATTTTTTTATTATCCTAATTGTAATTAAGGAGTGAATTATGTCTAATTTTTTTACAAGAAGTAAAGACGATATGAAATATTTATTTAAGAATAAAGAAGAGCTTTCTAAGAAAGAACGAAAAAGAAAAAGGCGTGGCTGGGGTACACTTATTGGTCTTATATTAGTTCTGATACAGCTTATTGTATCGGGATTACTTTTATTTAATATATTTAAGTTAGATATTCTTCCATTGAAGTATTTAATTGCGGTCAACGCATTTTTACTGCTGATATTCCTGTATGATTTCACATCGCAGTTTACGAAGGCTCATATTATAGGTAAGATTCTTGCAGTACTTATGTCAGGAGTGATTGTTTTTATATACCTTGTATCATCTAAGCTTGATTCTGTCCTTAATAAACTTAATCTTCCTGAGATTAACACTGACATCGTTGATGTAGTTGTACTGGCAGATGACAAGGCTTCCTCTTTAAATGATCTTGCCAATTACAAGTTTGCTTATAATTCAACTGCAAGCAACGCTAATGTCAAGACAGCATTTGATTCTGTTAAATCAGAGCTTAACAAGAGCAGCCTGGAACTTGCAGAATACAAATCATGGGATGATCTTGTAACTGCCTTTTATGATAATACAGAGATTCAGGCAATTGTTATGAATGATTCCATGCTTAAGGTTGTTGCCTCACAGTATGAAGACTTTGATACCAAGGTTAAGATTATTAAGCAATACGAATATAAGAAGCTTGTTACTGTCCAGAAATCCAACGTTAACGTAAAGAAAGAACCATTTATAATATATGTTTCCGGTATCTCAAGTGAAGATGGTGCCGATTCAGCACTCTCTAATAATGCACTTAGTGATGTTAATATAGTTGCCGTTATTAATCCTGAAACAAAGCAGATTCTCCTAGTTACAACACCAAGAGATTCTTACATTAAGATTACCGGACCTGATGGAAGAAAAGGTTATGATAAACTTACACATGCTGGAAACTACGGTGTAGAAGCTTCTATTGACACTCTCCAGAATCTGTATGGCATTGACATTGATTATTATGTAAAGATTAATTTCACAGGCTGCGTCTCTGTTGTAGATGCACTTGGTGGAATCACAATTGACTCAGAAGTAGAATTTACTTGTGGCGAAGATGCTTCTCCTATTCCATATCATTTCGTCAAGGGACCTAATGAATGTGATGGTGAGATGGCAGTTGCATTCTCAAGAGAAAGACATGCATTTGCTGCCGGAGACTTCCAGCGTGGACGTAACCAGACAGCCGCCATCAAGGGTATCTTACAGAAAGCTACTTCACCTGCAATACTTACCAAGTATTCAGCCGTACTTGATGCTGTTAGTGATATGTTCCTTACTAATATTCCAACAAGCACAATATCTGATCTTGTTAAGCTTCAGTTAAGCGACAGTACAGCATGGAACATACAGACATACAGTATTGAAGGATCAACTCAGCCACCTGCTGGACAGGGTCCTGCTTATCTTGAGATAACCGGCCTTAGAGGTGCTTCTGTTGTATATCCTTACGCAGACAGTATTAATACAGCTATCCAGCTTATGAGTAAGATTCAGAATGGTGATGTATTCGATGTAGATGAATATGTTGACAGTCTCAATAACAATTCTAATTAATCAATAAAACATACCCCCGGCAGCCAATAAAACCGCCGGGGGTATATTTTTTATAATCCATTATTATAATATATAATTATCTATAACATATGCCACACCACAGTCATCGTTAGATGGTACATCGACATCTGCATATTTCTTAACTTCAGGATATGCATTCTCCATAACCGCTGCAAGACCTGCATACTTTAACATTGGAATATCATTCATTCCATCGCCGCATGCAACGAGTTCTTCACTTGTTATATCAAGCATTGTGAGCAGCTTATCCAAAGATGCATCCTTTGCAACTCCCGCAGGTACTACCTCTAAGAAATAGCTCTCTGAAAAAAATGCATTGATTACTCCCTCATGCTTATCTAACAAGGCTTTCTGCACAGGAAGAAGTTTTTCATGCTCTCCTACAACCAGAAATTTCTCTACAGGATAATCCACAAATTTGCGCAAATCATCTACTTTCTTGATTGTAGTACTGTTGCATATTGCTTCTTTCTTTACATATTCATCAGAATCACTCTCAGCAGCTATCTGCGTATCAGCATATGTCAGAGCATACACACCGTTGGCTCTTGCAAGACTGCATATATCTGCTATACAATCCTGTGGCATTATTGTCACAGACATCTGCTTCCCTGTCTTGCAGTCAACTATACAGCCGCCATTATATGCCAGTATATAACCACCTTTTTTGTCAAGCTCAAGCTCTCTGGCTATTGGTGTTATTCCAAAAAGCGGTCTTCCTGATGCAAGAATAACCTTAACACCTGCATCTATCGCTTTCTCAATCGCTTCTTTATTACCTACTGGCACTTTCTTCTCTCTATTAGTTAATGTTCCGTCCAAATCCAGTGCCAATGCCTTATATTTCATACTTCTCTATCTCCTCTTTTCGTCATGTATGAACAATTTAGCATATAACACCAGTGATTTCAACCTAAGATATTCTCATCATGTTAAATGTTGTATATATATTCAGTTTTCCATAACCAACTACAGGGTTAGGATATACCATATATTCTGAGCGTACTGCACCTCTTATAAGCTGTGCTTTAATATCGTTATGATTAATCATCTGACTATTCTTTACATTTACCTGATATGAATATAAAAGTGCAACACAGCCCCCGGCATAAGCCGCTGCATAGCTTGTTCCAGTAACCTTAACGCCTCCAGATGGAGCAATTCCATATACCCCCGCACCCGGTGCAACAAAATCAGGTTTAATCCTTCCGTCAGCGCTATATCCACGCCCACTTTCATAATAAGCAGCCCCTGTATAATGATTATATGCTCCTACACTTATAACACCATCAGCTGCCGCTGGAACTGTAAGTGTTGTATCCGGGTCGGATTTTAAAAAATATATATCCTGTCCGGAAAACTGCTTTAATGGAAGCCATGCATTATAACTTCCTTTTATATTAGTGAGACTATATATATAGAATTTCCATGTACCCTCAACTGGTGTCTTAAGTCTTACGAATATAACCTCCATTCCAGCAACATTTTCAGTTATCTGATAATCTACCGTAACCGTACTTCCCTCATAAAGAAATGTATACTCCATACTTGCACCCATTCTTGCAGGTATTCTTGGAACATATTCCCCTGACGGTGATTCAATCGACACGGATAATATATCAAGACTATCCGCCCATATTTCCATCGTAAAACCCTTTCCTGTTCCATCAACATTAATTTCCATAACATCAGGTACCAGGGCTGACATTACTGTCCCTTTATAATGACATTTATTATTAGCTTCATTGCCCATACATGTTATAACTGATATATTGGGTTTTTTAGTAAGATTCTCCATCATTTCTGCCAGAGGAGATGCGCCTGTTCTTGAACCATTAGCACTTCCCAGACCAAATATTATTATCAATGGTTTTCCAAGTCGTATAGCGTAATCTTCAAGAAATCTTAAAGCCAACATAATATCACTTTCCTCAAAAGCTGGAACGTCATCCTTTATCAGAAAAAAATCTCTCAGATACTGTTTACTTTGTTTTAATTTAACCACTAAAAGTTCTGCTCCTGGTGCAACGCCAACATATCCGTCTGTATATGAACCTGCTGATATTGAAGCAAGCAGCGTTCCATGTCCTGACGTGTCTCTTTGTGCAACATAAGAATATGGATTTTCTCCGTTATTGTCAGCCTCTATTGCCCTGTCTATTTCATCCTTTTCATATACTCTGCCAAAATGTGCATACGTATTTGCAACATCAGTCTCTGTTCTATCTGTCTGATCCCATATAGCCTGAATTCTTGTATTTCCAAGTCTGTCCTTGAAAACATCATTAAGATAATCTATTCCGGTATCCACATACCCTATGAGAACATTACTCCCGTCTGCCTGCAGATTATCCTGTCCAAGTACACGTAAAGCACCTATTTCATCAAGTGCACTTATATCCGCATCGCCTTCCATGAGTCCATATAACTTTGGAATAGTAAAATACCCCAGAGAGCTTATATTAAGCTGGCGGTTATCAGGCAGTTCTCCATGAGCTATAATCCATTGCGAATCAGCTCTCTGCGAACATATCCCTGACAATGCCTTAATAGCTTCATCAGCCCCTGGGGTATCTTCTATTATGTAATCATATATATTCTCTTTGGTTATATCAAAATCACATGCCATAACATCTCCTTAACATAAAGCAATCACTGTACGTGCTATATGTATTCAGAAATGTATTGTATTATTCTGCTATAACTATTATGCTCTCATAGTTATTACCGGAGCACCTTTCTTTTCAACAACATCTTCTGTTATTGTAACTGAACCTATATTGCTGTCTTTCGGTATCTCATACATTATATCAAGCATAAAATCCTCAATAATAGAACGGAGTGCTCTTGCACCTGTATCTTTTTCCATTGCCTTTCTTGCTATGCTTCTTAATGCATCATCTGTAAACTCAAGCTTCACCTCATCAAGCTCTAACAGCTTCTGATACTGCTTGAGAATTGCATTCTTAGGCTCTTTCAGAATATTGACAAGCATATCCTCATCCAGTCTGTCAAGTGAATATATGATAGGCAGTCTTCCTAAAAACTCAGGAATCATTCCGTATTCTCTAAGATCATCAACCGTCACATAAGACATGATGTTCTTCTCATCATCATATTTATCTTTAAGGTCAGCATTAAATCCCATTGAGGATGACTTATTAAGCCTTGTCTTGATAATATCCTCAAGATCCGGAAATGCACCACCACATATAAACAGAATATCCTTCGTGTTAACAGTCACCTGTGGAACCATTGCATTCTTACTTGTCGCACCAACAGGAACTTCTATCTCACTGCCTTCTAACAGCTTTAACATTCCCTGCTGTACAGACTCACCACTTACATCTCTGCTTCTGGTCTCTTTCTTCTTGGCAATCTTGTCTATCTCATCAATAAATATAATTCCATGTTCAGCTTTTTCTACATCATTGTCTGCTGCCAGTAAAAGCTTAGAAACAACTGACTCTATATCATCTCCGATATATCCTGCCTCTGTAAGTGTTGTTGCATCTGTAATAGCAAGTGGCACCTGTAATATTCTTGCAAGCGTCTTAACAAGATATGTCTTACCGCTTCCTGTAGGTCCAATCATAAGCATATTAGACTTCTCAATCTCAACGTCACCCAGAATCTTAGCATCTGCTGAAACTCTTTTATAATGATTATATACAGCCACCGACATTACCTTCTTGGCATAGTCCTGACCTATAACATACTCATCTAACTTTCTCTTAATCTCATGTGGTGCAGGCAGCTTAGAAACGTCAAGCGCTGGTAACTCCTTCTTATCCTCTTTCTTTTTCTTAAGCTTCTGCTTTTCTGGAACCGGGTCTGAATCCATAACGCCAAAATTGCCAAACATGCCCATTCCAGGCATGTTTGACATCTTCATCATATCTTCATAATTCATCCCGCTGCTGTTAATTGAATCGAATGTTCTTTGCATACAATCCTGACAGATGTATATGTTGTTAGGCATAACAATCATCTTACCAGCTCTTGATTCTGGTCTTCTGCACACAAAACATATCTTCTCATAATCATCGGAATTCCCATTGTTATTCTTATTAATATTCTTATCTTCTGTCATATTCTCATTGGTATTATCCATAAATATCTACTTGGAATATATCCTTAAGATGCCTTCTTTGAACCAAGCGTTACCTCCGTGCTCTTAAGAACATACTCGCTTCCTTCCATATGATAATAATCTATAGTTACTTTTTCACCTGCCTCATAATACTGAAGCATGTTAGTAAGTCCTGACATAGTAGTAACTGTCTGGTCATCAAATCCGACAATTATGTCATATGTCTCTAATCCTGCCTTGTCTGCTGCTGAATCATCGGCTACAGTTCTTATAAGAATACCTACAGGATATCCATAATATGATGCATAATTACTTGTAATATCTACTGCTGCAATTCCAAGGTATTCTGCCTTATCTGATGAAACCTTGTTTCTTGTCTGCTTAGTCATTAATGAATCGATAATATCCTTAACATTAGAGACAGGAATTGAATAAGCCATACCTTCTACACCATCACTGCTTGTTTTTGCAAAGTTAATAGCGATAACCTTTCCTTCTGAATTAAGAAGCGCTCCACCACTGTTACCAGAGTTAATCGCTGCATCTGTCATAAGAAGTCCTGTAAATGTTACATTGTTGACTGTAATTGAACGGTCCTTTGCACTAATTATGCCAGTTGTAACTGACTGTCCTTCACCTAATGCATTACCAATGGCAACAACCTGCTGTCCAACTTTAATATCTAATGAATCTTCAAGTTCTGCAATTGCAATATTAGACGCTGTATCAGATGAAATATCACTTAATGATACTGCAGCTACTGCAATATCCTGATCTGACTTAGAACCCTTAACTGAACAGCTTGCGCTTGTGCCATCAGAGAATACACATTTAAGATTATCAATATTATCAACAACATGGGCATTAGTTACAATAAGTAATTCAGTATCACTCTTACCTACAATAATACCTGTACCACTTGATGTTGCTTCATAGCTCTGTCCATATCCAAAATAACTTGAACTTTTAACTGTTGTTGTACCATTGAGCTGAACCATTGCAGGAAGGGCTGCTGTAGCAACTGCCTCTACATCCATCTTCGATGATGATGAAAGATCAGTATCTTCTGTAATTGCAGAATCTGTCTTAGCAACATTAGAAATATTATTGCTTACTGTTGATATATTAACACCTGTCGCATTAGACTTATTACTGCCAACAATCTTACCACCTGCATAATTAACACCAAACATAACCGAACCGGCTATTGCGCCAAAAAGTACCGCAGAAAGAACAAAGCATGCTGCTTTCTTTGCAAATCCGCCTTTGTGTCTCTTGTGCTTCTTAGCATCATAAGGTGCACTTGAAAATGCTGTGTTATTATTGGCTGTACTGTTATTATTAGTATTGTTATATGGTATATCACTGCCACTGTAACGGTACTGTGAATCATTCTCATTATTGTCATTATACATAATCATTCTCTCCTTTTACCATTGTATTATCACAGTGAAGATTCCATACATAACAAATGAACACATCTCACTGTCAATACATGTAATATAACAACGAAATGTGTTCATATTGTGTTTTAGTTGTTAATTAAATTTGAACTGATTATAAACCAACAATTTCTGATACTGCATCAGTAAGTTCTTCTAACTTCTTATCAGCATCTTCAAGACATGTACCCTTAACACCCATATAGAACTTAATCTTAGGCTCTGTTCCTGAAGGTCTTGCACAGCACCATGCGTGGTCATTAAGCTCGAAGTAAAGTACATTAGACTCTGGAAGACCTGTTGGTTTCTTCTCTCCTGTAGCAATGACTGTACACTCATCTTTCTTATAATCCCTGAACTCTACAACATCCCATGCTCCGAACTTCTTAGGTGGATTATTTCTTAAATCATCCATCATCTTAGCGATCTGAACAGCACCTTCCGCACCCTTCATAGTTACAGCCTTCTGTCCTTCCTTGAAGTAACCATACTTATCAAAGATGTTAATCATCTGATCCCATAAAGTAATGCCCTTAGACTTATAGTAAGCTGCTGCTTCACATAATGCCATAACAGCTACGATTGCATCCTTATCTCTTGCATGAGTTCCAACTAAGCAACCGTAACTCTCTTCAAAACCGAATTCATATTCGTATGTATTATTCTGCTCAAAGAACTTAATCTGCTCACCAATATACTTGAATCCTGTAAGAACTTCAATAAGCTTTAAGTTATATTCCTTGGCAATAAGGTCAGCCAGGTTAGTAGATACAATTGTCTTTACAAATGCACCGTTCTCATGAAGAAGTCCCTTCTCCTTTCTCTGTGAAAGAAGGTATTCAGCAATAAGCATACCAGACATATTACCTGTGAATGACTTGTACTCACCTGACTTAGTATCCTTAGAATATACACCAAGTCTGTCTGCATCAGGATCAGTTGCAAGAATAATATCCGCATTAACTTCCTTAGCAAGTCTTAATGCATATGTGAATGCCTTAGGATCTTCCGGATTAGGGTACTCAAGTGTTGTAAAGTCAGGATCTGGTTTCTCCTGTTCTGGAACAACATATACATTCTTGAAACCTAACTCTCTTAAAATTCTTCTTACAGGAACATTACCTGTACCATTGAATGGAGAGTATACAATCTTAATATCATCAGCAACCTGCTTAATAATATCTCCGTTAAGGCTCTGCTTCTTTAATGCTGCAATAAATGCATCATCCATATCATATCCGATAATATTATAAAGACCTCTTACTCTTGCCTCTTCTTCATCAATAGTCTTAACATCATTAAAGTCTGTAACGGCCTTAACTTCATTGATAATCTGTGTATCCTTAGGTGCTGTTATCTGGCATCCGTCATCCCAGTATACCTTATATCCATTGTATTCTGGTGGATTATGGCTTGCTGTAACCATTATACCTGCTGTGCAGTGAAGTTCTCTTACAGCAAAAGAAAGTTCTGGAGTTGGTCTTAATGATGGGAAAATATACACCTTAATACCATTAGCAGCAAGACAAAGAGCCGCTTCCTGTGCAAATTCTCTTGACATTCTTCTGTTATCATGAGAAATTGCAACACCCTTATCCTGTGTTCCCTCTTTGATAATAAAGTTAGCAAGACCCTGTGTTGCTTTTCTTACAATGTACACATTCATTCTGTTAGTACCATTGCCGATAACACCTCTAAGTCCTCCTGTTCCGAACTCAAGATCCTTGTAGAATCTGTCTTCAATCTCTTTCTCATCTCCTGCGATTGATTTGAGTTCTGCGCGTGTGGCTTCATCAAAATATTCATTCTCACACCACGCTTTGTAAGTATCCATATAACCCATACCCTTTACCTCTTTTCTTTATATATTAGTCCTGTAAAGCTTTTCTAAAGCTCTCAGAAACTGCTTTCAATGCCTCTTCTTCATCTGGTCCTTCAGCCATAAGCGTAATCTCATCGCCACAGCCGACGCCTGATGCAAGAATTGATATAACACTCTTTGCATTAACAGTCTTATTCCCAAATGTAAATGTTATATGTGAATCAAATTTGACAGCAGTGTCACACATTGCTCCTGCTGGTCGAAGATGTATTCCCAATGCACTTCCAACTAGTATCTTCTCACTTACCATATGAATCACCTCTCAATTTCTAGTCGTCACTGATGTTGTTTCCTGAGTCGACTGATTAGTTTCTGTCTCCTGTATATTATCAAACAATACATTAACAGATGCTGCTTTCTTTAATGTAACTCCATCCGGAAGTTTAACCGACAATGTAATGCTTTGTATTCCTGATGTAGTATATGTAGACAAATCTGCTGTCATCGTTATAGCAGATGCATCTAATGCAGCAATTGCAGCCTCTGAGCCTTCAACATCTATTGAAAATGTTCTATCCTCGAAGCTGTAACTCATTCCGGTTTCAAGTCCACTAACCTTAATATCTGATGTATTAAGTGTTATTGTCTTATTACCTGTACTCTCAATTCTTACTGTAACCTCAATTCTTGCATTATCAAGAATTGTAAGCGATTTATCTATGTAATCCGTAAGGCCAAACTTGTACACTTTATTTTCAGTCAAACCATCTACATTAATATTACTTGCCGGAATAACAATCTTATCAAGGCTGTTAAGCATATTGGTATCACCATATACAACAACACTATCATGATTAAGCGTCACTCCTGAAACTCTGTATCCGTCTGCCGGCTTTCCTGACGTCTTAACTTCTATACTTACAGTCTTAGTCCTTACAACCTGTGCAATATAGCCCACACTTGTCTGTGTAAGTTCAACAGAAGAATCATTAATTTCATTATTATCAGAATCATACAAATGAATATCTGCTGTTCCCGTCACATCTGCAGTCGCTCCTGTCACATCAAAAGATATCCCTGCATAGTCTATATTATCGATAACAGACGAAGGTCCTGTAACCTTAACAGATGTTGGATTAAGCACTCTTCTTACCACTGCATAGCCATCTGCCGCTGAACCGGTAATGTCTGAAACGACATTTACAGTCTTAGTATCTCTGTTTTCTATGCTTAATCTTACAGCAGATGTTTTAGGTGTAGCTTCAACATTATTAAGAACCTGTCCATCTTTAACAACTGATACATGAATATCAACATAATCAGCAAATGCGCTTATCTTACTAAGATCCGCAGTTGCAACAATATCACTTGCTTTGATATTAGTAACAATACTCTTTGGACCGCTTACATATACTGATATCTTGCCACCCTCTACAATCTCATAACTGTAATTCTTATCAGTCAGACTCTCGGTATTAATAAGCTGTACTGTCACATTACTGAATGTATAACTCGTGGTTGGGTCATATACATTAACTATAACCGTCCACAAAACGACTGCAAATATAGCCGACAGAATCTTAAGGCTCAGGTTCTTAAACATCTTTTCCTTCATGCTTTAACCTTCCTCTCCATATCTTGAACGACTTCACATCAATAGTTCTTCTGCGAAGATATTCCAGCTTGTTTTTAAGAGAATCCGCATCAATATCATGAATAAGTTCTCCACCAACAGCCACTGAAACCCTACCGGTTTCTTCAGATACTATAATAGTCATACTATCTGTCACTTCACTGATACCAACGCCTGCTCTGTGCCTTGTACCAAGAGCCTTATTAAGATTGCTATTATCTGAAAGAGGAAGATAACATGTTGCAGCAACAATCCTGTCTCCCCTTATAATAACAGCACCATCGTGAAGCGGCGTATTATGCTCAAATATATTGATAAGCAGCTGGCTTGTAACCAGGCCATCAACAGCAATTCCTGTTTTCTCATATTCTTCCAGAACCATATCCTGTTCAATAACTATAAGTGCTCCTGTATAAGCAGCTCCCATATCAAAGCATGCCCTTACTATCTCTTCAGCTGTCTTACTGCTAAATCTTTCACCCTTTTCTCTTCCGTCATTAAACCTGAAAAGTCCAAACAGAATCTTCTTTCGTCCAAGCTGCTCTAATGCTCTTCTTAGCTCCGGCTGGAATATGATAACAAGTGCAATAATACCAACACTGATTGTCTTACCTGCAATCCACAGAATAGTCTTAAGATTAAGAATATATGCAATCAGTGCAAATATAACAACAATAATAATTCCCTTAAGCAATACCCATGCCTTGGTATTCTTAATCCATACCATGACATTATATATAACAAAAGCAATAATCACAATCTCAATAATATCGGTCCATGTTATACGCGGAATATATAATTTAACAAGATAATCCCTTATGAAATTATTCACTGTATTATCGCCTCCGTTCTTCTTATAATCCTACATAAAACTAGCAAAATGTATTCTGATAATTACTTATCATCATCATAGAATAAAATATCATCTTCTTCCTCGTTAGATACTGCATATCCATTATCTTTAACTGTATCTCCTGCTCTCATCTGTCTTATATCAGATGTCTTCTTCGTCTTTTTAGCATTAATATGCTTAATTCTTACATCAGCATTTGCAACGTTAATCTTTGGTACAGCCTTTACATAATAATAATATTCATCATCCTCATACTGTACATACTCTGTTCTCTTATAATCAAGTGCAAAGAAAACAATATTGCAGATATATGCAGCTGCAACCCCAAGTATAACTCCAGTAATTATAAGAGCAATATTAAAATCTGATTTCAAAGCTATCTGTCCAACAACAAGAATAAGGAACTGTATTATACTGCCCACAATAATAGCTATTTTCCATGAATGATCGATTTTCTGTCTTCTGATAATGTATACAACAATAATAGTAACTGCAACTGTTATAATAAGCACCAGCATCTGTCTGTTCTTTAAAAGGCTTTCTATAAGAAAAGATATCTGTTTCATACTCTCCGACAAAGAATCATCAGAAATAGCAGCCTCATAATCACTTGCAGTTCTGATTATATAGTACATAATTATGCCAAAGCTCACCGGAATAACTGCCGCCACTGACGAGCACAGACCAACCGCTACTGGAAGTGCAAATGGTATCTTCACCCAGCAGAACATGGCTGTGATAATAAGTATATAAGCTGTTTTAGGTGCAAATCTGAAATACAGAAGATACATCAGAAGCATTATACACAATACCAGCAATGCAAATTCTGGAGCTATTACATACAACTGTATAAGAATAAACGCTGAAAGAACTATCAGTGTAAACCCACCTGGAAGAAATGCACATATAACAGAAAGTAACAGTGCAAACACCGGATTCTTCAACTTGTCCATGTAACCAATACTTGTATTAATCATAATAAAACATATCAATGCAATAATAAACTTTGATGCTGGTACTATATATGTATTATATCTGTTGTAAAATTTCTTAAAACTTTCCTTTAATTCCAATAAAAACGCCATCTATGCCTCCAAATAATTATTTCTTCTTCTGCCCTGTATAGAATCTTTCCAGCTTATTAAGCCTTGAAAAATACCTCTTAATACCTTTTCTGGTATTCTCATATCTGAAATAATATACAAACCCGGCAATTACACAGAATACGATAAGCATAAGCACATAATATAATGCAAATTTCTTGGCAAGTCCTATATAATCCAGATTATTGATATCTCTTATCATTCCTTCTGCGTTACACAGGAAATACATCGCCAGAAGAATTACTCCTGCAAATGTAGTGGCAATCACTGTCTTTAATACTCCAAAAGCGATGTAATCACCCTTAAAATACTTGGCAGTTTTCAACATGCTTTTTCCTTCATTCTTTTCATATATTGCCATCTTGGTCATCATTTTGATTTTATTCTCATTAAGCAATTCATTCACCTCATTAAACAAGTTTAGCCTGCATATGTTTAAATATAACATATTTTTACCTAATTGTATATTATAATTTGAGAGTGTCCGCCACCTGTAACAGTTAATACTCAATATATATTATATTCCTTGTTTTTGCAGATTATATCTGTTTTTCTCTTTTTATATAATATAACACAATCACTCTGTTATAAAAAGAAAAAAGAGTGAAAGACATAAAAACTTCCACTCTTAATCATTCTAGAATACGATGCGTATCTGTGTCCCCTTGTCAACTTCACTTTCTAAATATATTCTTGCATCATGAAGTTCTACAATATGCTTTACAATAGCAAGGCCAAGCCCTGTTCCACCAGTTTCCTTTGAACGGCTCTTATCAACTCTGTAAAATCTTTCAAATACTCTGTCCTGCTGATCCTTAGGAATTCCTATTCCATCATCAGTCACTTCTAACCTTGGCTTGCCATCTACCATTCCTGCAAACACTTCCACATGTCCGCCTTCTTTATTATATCTTATTGCATTCTGTACAAGATTATCAATAAGCTCCCTTATCATATCCTTATTACCACGAATCATGCATGCTGAACCTCTATATGAAAAACGTATTCCCTGTTTCTGCGCATTAACCTGCAGAGACTCTGCACAATCCTTAACAAACTCATACAAATCAAAATTCTCATACTGCCTTGGCATTTCGCTGTGGTCTAATTCTGAAAGCCTTATAATATCATTAATTAATGATAATAATCTTTCTGAATTACGCTTAATCTCATGTGCAAAATGTATCCCCTGTTCATGGTTTACCATCTCATTCTCAATAAGCTCGGCATAGCCTGAAATTGCGGTAAGAGGAGTCTTTAGTTCATGTGATACATTTGCAGTAAAATCCTGTCTGCTTCTTGCAGCAGCAAGAATATTCTCATGCTGTGTCCTGATTTTCTCTGCAAAAGGTGCTATTTCTTTATATACAGGCTTCTCCTGTACGGAATCTATATTCTTAGCCATTCTCTCGATAGGCTCAATAAGTGTCCTTGTAAGTAATTGTGAAAGAACGATACACACTACTATAATTACTGCAAGTATTCCTGTTACTGCCGGAAACACATTGCCAAACACACTTAGCATACTACTTGCATCACAGGATACTCTTATAACAGTCCCATCCCTCTGTTTTAAAGCATAATAAAAGGTATTCATATCCATCGTGTCAGAATTTCTTACGCACTGTCCATGTCCGGTATAAAATGCATCCTGCACCTCAGGTCTGTCTTTGTGATTAGGCATTACATTAATATCATTATCATTATCAAAAAGTACTACACCATCTGAATCTATCCATGTAACCCTGAGATTATTAATTGGAAGCTTTGCATCTTCATATTGCGACGACTTTTCAAAAACCCCGGTTTCCATGAGTACTTCAGCATTAGTTCTCAGTCCGGCCTGGACCTGTTTCTTAAACAGCCCATAATATATAAAAGTTATTCCGATAGCTGTAGCAAGAACTGCTATAACTGCTATTCCAATAAGCCTTAAATTAATCTTCTGCTTCATATATTCACCCTGTTCTGTCTGTTAATTATATCAGGCTACTCAATAACATATCCTACATTACGCACGGTTCTTATGCGCGAGCCTGCATCACCTAACTTCTGTCTTAAAGTCTTAATATGCATATCCACAGTTCTTGACTCGCCTTCAAATTCTGTTCCCCATACCTTAAGTACAATAGAATCTCTTGAAAGCACTATATTTTTGTTAGCCATAAGATATCTTAACAATTCATATTCTTTAAATGTAAGTTCAACCTGCTTTCCTGAGACCGTAACCGCATGCCTTTCATGATTCAGTTCAATCTCTCCTACATCAAGCACGCCTGCCTCATCTGTTTCTGTTCTTCTAAGAAGTGTTTTAACTCTGGTAATAAGCTCCATTACAGAAAACGGCTTCTTAATATAATCGTCAGCACCATCCTCAAGTCCCTTTATCATATCAAGCTCTGTAGACTTTGCTGTTACCATAATAACAGGCAGTCTCTTAGTTGCAGAATTCAGTCTCAACTTCTTAATGATGTCATAACCGCTTTCATCAGGAAGCATCACATCAAGTAATACAAGGTCTGGAAGAATCTCATCAAGTTTCTTAAAAAACTCTTTGGAGCTTCCAAATGCACCTACCATATGTCCACTGTTCTTAAGTGCAATTGTCTCTATTTCCCTTATACTTTCATCATCCTCAACTATGTATATAAGAGCCATATTCTCATCTCCTGTTCTAGTCAGCCTTCTTTAATTCCGGAAGCTGATACTGTTTATAATAATCTCTGCATTCTTTTGCAAACTGAGGATTATCCTCATTTGTAAGATGCTCCAGATATCCATGTGTTTCAAAACCATTATCTCTTACCTCAATCATACACACAGCAATATTAGAGCAATGGTCTGATACTCTCTCAAAATTTGTCATAATATCTTCGAGTATAAGTCCTGTTTCAATTGTACATCTGCCTTTTCTTAATCTGTTGATATGACGCTGCTTAATTTCCAGGTTCAATCCGTCGATAACCTGTTCTAACGGCTCAATATGCTTTGCCGCTTCAATATCCTGATTTTCAAAAACCTGTACTGTGTTACCAACTATATCATGTACCGCTTTTGCAAATGTTTCAAGTTCTTTTCTTGCATTCTGTGAAAAAGAGGATTCCCTGCTGTTCATCTCTTTTGCAGATTTTGCAATATTAATTGCATGGTCAGATATTCTTTCAAAATCACTCATGCAGTGAAGAAGTATTGAAAATGTATGATTATCATGTCTTGATAAATCGCAGTTACCAACCTTTACAAGATATGAACCCAGCTTATCCTCATACTTATCGACATCTTCTTCCATTGCCACAACCTCATCATATGCAGCATCTGAATAATTATTAATAATGTCAAGTGCCTTATCTAACGCTTTCTGTGACAGATGTGCCATCTTCACAGCCGTATTCCTGCATAACTCCATTGCAACTGCAGGAGTCTCTAAGAATCTTTCATCAAGTGCTGCAAGATCTGCTGCCACACCTGTCTGAATAACTTCCTCATGTTTTCCATCAGGAATAGAAAGAGTTGCCAGCTTCACAAGCAGATTAGAAAATGGGAAAAGTATAATTACACATCCAATATTAAAGAGACTGTGAATCACTGCTATTCCTGCTGCATTTGCCGGTGTTGATAAAAATTCAAAATGAACAAACATATTCAGGCTGTAAAATATAACCATAAATATAACAGTACCAATCATGTTAAAATAAAGGTGTATCATTGATGCTCTCTTGGCATTCTTCTTTGCACCTACAGAAGATATAAGTGCTGTTACACATGTACCTATATTCTGTCCCATAATAATAGGAATTGCTGTCGCATAGTTAACCGCACCTGTTACACATAATGCCTGCAGTATACCAACCGACGCTGATGATGACTGGATAACTGCCGTAAGCACTGTACCTGCAAGAAGTCCGAATAACGGATTAGAAAACAGTGTAAGCATACCCGTAAACTTCTCATTGTCAGCCAGCGGTGCAACTGCGCCACTCATAGTTTCCATACCGAACATAAGAATTGCAAATCCAAGAAGAATATTACCTATATCCTTTTTCTTAGAATTATCCTTGCAGGTCATTGTCATAATTATACCAATAACAGCAAGCACTGGCGAGAAGGATGATGGCTTTAAAAGATTAATCCATCCTGCTCCGCTTATACCTGTAAGTGATAACATCCATGAAGTCACTGTCGTACCAATATTGGCACCCATAATAATACCTACAGCCTGTGAAAGCTGCATAATACCCGAATTAACAAAGCCTACAACCATTACCGTAGTTGCAGATGATGACTGTATAACTGCTGTCACAGCCATACCAAGCAATACTGCCATAATTCTTTTAGAAGTAAGTTTTTCAAGTATCTGTTCTAATTTACCTCCGGACAGCTTTGCTAAGGAATCTCCCATGACATTCATTCCATATAAGAACAAAGCCAATCCGCCTGCCATCGTAAGTACACCAAAAATATTCATTTTACATAAGCTCCTTTTTGAACGACTTTTTCACATATCATGTGTATTCTAAATGAGCATTGTAAAATGTATTATGTACATTATGTAAAATCTATGTAAAATTTTCAACTATGTTCTTTATGCGGTCTAAATCTATAGGTTTTGCAAGATGTGCATCCATTCCACTCTCGAAAGCTGCTCGCACATCACTGGCAAATGCATTGGCAGTCATGGCAACAATCGGTATATCCTTTGCATCAGGATGCTTTGTCTTTCTTATTGTTCTTGTTGCCTCGTAGCCATCCATATTAGGCATCTGCACATCCATGAATATCATGTCATACTGACCTTTCTTGGAATGTTTAAATATGTTTACTGCTGCCATTCCATCTCTTGCACAGTCGCATGTTGCACCTTGTTCCTTAAGAAGCTCTTTAAGCATATCTGAGTTAATACCATTATCTTCTGCTATCAGAAAATTCTTACCTACCAATACATGATCTTGTTCAATCTCTTGTACTGGTAGGTTATATCTGTTCCAGAGATCTTTGTTAGTATTAATATCTGCTATTCTGAATTCCATAGTTACCTCGTAAGTTGTCCCCACCCCCTGTGTGCTGAATACCTTTATAGTTCCACCCATGAGGTCAATCAGATTTTTGGTTATTGCCATTCCAAGTCCTGTTCCCTGGACTGCATCCGTAAGACTTGTCTCTTCTCTAGTAAACGGTTTGAATACTTCTTTTAAATATTCTTCACTCATTCCTATTCCATTATCAGATATAATAAATTTGTATTTTGCAATCTGTGGATTGGTAACTTTTACTTCTTTTATTTCAAATGTTATGTTACCGCCTTCTCCTGTATATTTAACCGCATTAGACAATATATTAATAAGAATCTGACTTAGTCTTAATTTATCTGCAGTAATACAGCAATACTCAATATCATCTGATTTAACGACAAATGTCTGGTTCTTCTTCTTTGCCTGTGGTCTGATTATATTGTCTGTCTCCTTTACGATGTCAGCAAGATTCACATCACAAAGATTAAGAGTAGTTTTCCCCGACTCAATTTTACTCATATCAAGGACATCATTAATAAGCCTCAGCAGATGCTGGCTTGAAACAACTATCTTTTCTGCATAGTTTCTGACTTTATCCGGATTATTATAATGTCTTAACATAAGCTGTGAAAATCCTACAATTGCATTCATGGGAGTTCTTATATCATGACTCATATTAGACAGAAACTGGCTTTTTGCACGATTTGCCGCCTCTGCTGTGTGAAGTGCATCTTCCATATGATTTCTTATCTGCTGCTCGTAAGTTCTGTCTGACAGAATTATTACAAGAACATCATCTCCGTCTTTATCCATGTGATAACATCCCTGGTTAAAAAGTCTGTATTCACTTGAATCTGCTGGCTTTATCCAGTATTCATTAACAGCAGATTCTCCTTTTTCCAGCTTCACAATATCATTCCATTCAGGAACTTCTCCCCTCTTTTCCAGTTCTCCAAAATTTTTAAGGAGACCATCATATTCACTGTTCCTTATTCCCAGAACTCTCTCGATATTTCTGCTTACATACAGTTTTCTCCAGTCTCCCCACGAAAGCATAATATACACATCATCCAGATTCTTAGCCATAATTGAAAATAATAAATCCCGTCTTGCAATTTCATGATTCTTCTCACTTACATATCTTTTGTAATATGTATATAATACTACACATGCCACTATAAGAAGCAGTATCCCTATCTGCATTGTCATTATAACGGTTCTATGCTGAACCGCCTGAGAGCTTGAATTGGCGACGCTTATAGGAACCATTGATATCAGCCCCCAGTTATCAAATCCAATAGGAACATAAACAAGACAATACTGGGTTTCATCAAGCTGGAACACCATTTCTTCTGCATCTGAATTCTTTACACTTTTTATAAAACCATCCAGTGACTTACCAGATATATCTGCATTTTTCAGATGATAAAATATATTACCACCTATATCCATGCTGCCTTCAGACTTTAATACAATATCACCATTATCATATATTACATAACTGCTTGTGTCCTTTGAAAATGCTTTGACACCCAGTTCTTTATTAATAGCTTCTGTATTGTATGAAACCGCTATGGAACTGTATTTAAAACCATTAACATCTGCAGGCTGGACGGGTATTGCAAAAAACATTACCTCATCACTTCCCGGAAGCGAACCGTCCACTACAACATTTTTTCTGTCTATCACAAGACTTTTCCATGTATTTCCAAGTTCAAGATACCCCTTTTTACCTGACGACGACAGGTAATTACAGGCATCGTCTATAAAATAAAATTCTGTGTAATGCCATTCATTCTTCCATTCAGCAAGAAACTTACTGATACTGTCTATATTTTCACCAGCCTCATCTATATAATCGCCTGTCATTCCAAGCAGGTTCCACTGCTGCCCGGTTATCTGCATGAATTTTTCACTGACCTGCGTATACACTTCATTAAGATTCTTCGAGCTTGTCTCATACAGTTCTCTTTTGATCGTAATGGAATAATTAAGCATTATTACGCCCACACACACAAATACAACTATTGCCACACCTACTGCAACAAAGAAATATTTGCTATACTCATTCTTCTTCAATTGACCTGTTTCCTTTCCCAAGATAATCAGCTCTTCTGTATATAAACTTCTGGTGCATCCAGTCTGCCTCCATCAGAAAAATACTTTATCCATTGTTCAGCTACATTTGTTGTATGAGCTATATATCCGTCATATTTTTCGCCTTCTTTGATGTCTGCCTCAGCCTTATACATATGCACTCCGTCATGCTCTGACATATCATAATTATATGCACATTCCAACAAAGTATGACCAGAAACGTCAACATAACAGAAAGAATATATTTTTTCGTCTTCTACTGACTTTCCATCTGTCAGAATATCCTCAAGATGCATATTACCCTTATCGTCTCTTGATATCTTCATTGTAAATCCGCTTGATGCCGGCAGCGTATCCCATGATATCGGGTCGTCATCCCGTCCACAGCCTTCCACAAGGCACCGCACAACATCTTTAATCTCAGCTCCTGTTGCATCCTTCGTATAAAATTTCACTCCTCCACCCATTAGAAGTGCCTGTAATTGTGCTGCTGTATAACTTCCCTTATAGATGTCTCCAGCATTCATGGCAGCAGGTGCAATCAGCATATCCACATTACATATTTCCCGGAGTGTATTAACTCTCACTGAAAATGCCTCACTTCCTGTATCTGATATTCTCCACTGATATTCCCTGTCAAATGTGGTAATAACAGGGGATTTTTCTTTTACCGCATTGTAGTTATTGTTAAACACTTCCACTGCCTGCGTGACATTCACATCTCCAGCCAGTATTTTCTGTACTGCTGCGTAGCTTGCACGGCATATACTGTCATTCCTTATATATGTATACATATGATTACTTTCAATATAAGGAATCAGGTTAGAAAATATGTCCTGCACATCTACATTTACATCTTTATTATACACAACAACCGACTGTATTCTGTCTGCCATTGCATTCATTACATCACTGCCAAACATATATCTTACTATATCCAGTGCCAGCTCTTCTTTTTTCCCTGCTCCTTTAAGTTTTCCATTCATAGCTATTGAATATCCGGGTGTACTGAAATACCAGTTATCATTATCTGTCTCCCCAAAATATGGCAAAAGAATGAGATTATTCATTCCCTCATCCTGATACTCTGCAATATTAGTACTCTGGCGTATCATTGCAATCTTCCCGGACACAAAATCCTGGAATATACTTGAATATCCTCTTTTTGTGTCATCTGCCTGCGCATCAGTATCTTTCAAAACCCGTCCAAGTCTCGAGAACAACTTCACACCCAGCTCATCCGGTATGTGATCTATATTTCCGTCCATTGCTTCATAACGCCAGGTACGCCCTTCTGTACTTTGTAACAAAGGAATCGACCACGCCTGTAACATATATGAATCTGTATAATCATATTTATAATCTGTTGCAAACCCTCTTATCCCATATTCACTGAACTTATTACATGCTTCAACAAATGTTACATAATCATGAGGCAGCTCTATTCCATATTTCTCAAAAACTGCTGTATTGGCAAGTATCCCATCCACGCTCGCAGCACCAGGAAGCCAGTTCACAGAACCATCTTCATTGGTAAATCCATCAAGATATACCTTATAAAACATGTTTGTAATATCTGTCCCTGAAAAATCATACAGATAATCCTTAGGATTAATATCATAATCATCATCAGACGAAGACGTCTGTGTCCATGATGATGCATCTATTATTATATCCGCAAGATCATCATTAAGCGCTGCATCATTAAGATACTGTGCTCCTCCCCTGCTTATGACAAAATCAAATTCAACATCCGGAAAATGTTCTTTCAACATTTTTCCTACACTTGCAAGCCAGTAATCCTGGTCAAGCTGTACAACTATTCTCTGTTTTTCTTCTCCACTGTTTCTTAATGGTATACTACATGACAACAGCATACTTACAATCAATACTGTTACCAGTAAAACACATATTATCCGTTTCATTCTATCCTCCAAAAAGACTTTACCCTTATGTTTTATATAGATAATACAACGTATGCATGTCGAATTATGTCGAATAGGAGGAGAAATCAATAAAAAACCTGCATGGAATGCGCTATTTGCAGCCATACAGGTCTTTTTATATTTACAGTATATACATGTATTTCATATTCTTTTAACACATATCAGGCTTGTTCCATAGGTTAAGCTTCGTTCCGAGTCCCATTTTCACAGCATTTTCATAACACACCTTACCCCAGGCAACATCTTCTACAGGCATTCCTCCAACAGAATATACAATTATCTGATCATCACTGTCTCTTCCTGATGCATTGCCAAGCAATATATCTCCCAAATCAGTAATATCACTTTTACTTATAATTCCATCATGGCACATATCTGTAAACTTTGCACCTATTATGTTAATTGAACCAAATGTCGGATATGGATATTCCTCTGCCCATGCCTCGTAAAGCTTTATATTATCAACTACCATCTTACATTTTTCTTTGAGAAAATCTGTCTCCATATCAAATGCACTTGGAGCAACAATAAGCGCTCCCGGCTTTATCCATTCACCTTTGACATATGCATATTTTGACGGATCTGTTCCTGCTGTGGCTGCAAATGATATAACATCACTGTCTCTTACCAGAGTTTCTATATCATCTACCACTGTTACAGTTGTAAGCTGAGGATATGTAGCTTTGACATATTCAAGGAAACTGTCTAATGATTTCTTTCCTCTGCCTTTTACCTTAAGTGTATCAAGCTCTGGGCATGTTGCCATAAATGCATCAAGGCTTGTTTTTCCCATTACACCAGGACCATATATTGCTCCCGTCTTAGCACCCTTTGGTGCAAGATGTCTTAACCCTACACCAGGAATTGCACCAGTCCTGTAAGCGCTCAGAAGATTACCGCTCATCAGACACACCGGTGCACCGGTTGTCTTGTCATTAAGCATAACCATAAGTATTGACCTTGGCAGACCTATTTCCTTATTAGCTGTATTAGAACCATACCATTTCATACCAGCCATATCAAATGGTCCTCCTATATATGCCGGCATTGCCATAAATCTTCTATCTTCTCCTACATTCTTTGGCATATTCGGAAAAGGAGATTCATTCGGGAATGTTACCATACAGCCATGAGAATTATGGTTTTCACCTCCCATTACGAAATCACCCTTTGTAAGACATTTAAGAACGTCTTCCATTGTGTCTATGCATTTAGGCATATTCTTTACGCCAGCCTTTATCATTTCCTGTTCATTAAGATATAAAAAATCAACTTCTGGATACATAATAATTCCTCCTCTATAATCCACAGCCTATAACTGCTTCCATCATTATCTCCACGAACTGTGTCGGTCTGTTAAGTGCAGATGTTCCAACCACTGTACATAATGGCCTGATATCATGAAATATCTCTGAATATGCCCTTGATATATCTGCACACATTTTCATATCTACAGCAAACACATCTACTTTAATAACATCTCCAACACCTGCACCAGCCTGTTCAATAAGCTTTACCTGCTTCTCAAGTACATATCTGGTCTGCTCATAGGCATTTTCCCCATACACTGTACCATCCGGCTGTACCGATGTTGTTCCACCAACATATATATGGTCACCAACCTTTACCATTCTGCTGTATCCTACTTTCTCTTCTAATGGAGCTCCTGATGAATAATTTACTCTCTTCTCTGCCATTTAGTTTACCTCTCCTTCTGCACCTGCAAGTGCCTTTTCTTCATTTTCCTTCTTTACAAGTTCATTGAACTTGACAGAAGCATCATTTATCACTTCAACCGGTACCGGCTGGAATGGGCTTGCTTTCATAACTCCACATACCCAGATTATTGAATAGACTACAAGTCCGGCAAATAACACTCCACACAATTCAAATATCTTAATTCTGGTTTCTCCTGTTGATATATTCCATATCATGTATACATTTCCAAGAATACCTATTATCTGAGGTATTCCGCCTAATGTAAGCCACTTCTTCCTTGGATATTCAGGATTTCTATTTCTGAGTATAAGCACTGTTACATGTACAAGGCAGTATGTTAATAACCAGAAGCATGAACCTGACAATAACAGAAAACTTACGCCCTCTGTTGCTCCAAGTCCTGAAGCAATTATTCCTGCAACGAATACAAATAGCACTACAAGTCCGACCCATGCTGCACCTCTCTTGTTTGTCTTAGCAAATACAGATGGCATCATGCCTTCCTCGCCCATACCCTGTACAATTCTTGAAACAGAGGCATATACTGTATTAATTGTCGAAGCTGCTGCAAGTATGGTTATAATTCCCATCCATATACGTCCTGCATTGCCTAAAAGGTTCGTAGCATATGTCATATGAGGAGTACATGCAGGGTCATTGGCAAGAATATCAAGGCTTACATAGTTAGTCATTCCTATACCAAGAATGCTCTGTACAAAAAACAGTAAAACCAGACCTATTGTCATAGAAAGAAGTACATCTCTTCTTGGATTCTTCAAATCCTTTGCTACCGGAATAATAAACTCAACACCTATAAACAGCCAGAATGCAAGTGCGGCATATGAGCAAAGTCCCTTAAATCCGCCTATCTGTTCAAATGTTGGTGCATTTGCTGCATAATCAACAACATTTGGGCTTATTCCTAATTTACATACACCTATTAATCCAATAAGAACCATTGAACCGATAAGCAGGAATACTACTATGTTCTGTACCTTTGAAAATATATCTACACCAAAAAGATTAATCACGAGAAACAATGCCATTATTATAATTGATATTATCCTGTTATCTACATGTGGCAGAAACAGACCTTTTAAAACAAGTCCGCAAAGTGTAATCTCTGCTGTCATGCTTAATATTTCTGTAATTACATAGGCTGACAGATTACCAATTAATGATGGAAGTGGTCCCATACCAGCCAGAAGATACTGTCCTGTACCGCCCTGAACTCTTGGCATAAGTCCATTCAGTTCTGCAAATGATATTCCAATAAACCAGTTCAGCACCATTACTGCAAATAGCGGAATGATAAACCATCGGCCTATCGAACCCATTCCTGTTCCCAAAGAAACAAGACAGCTTGTGGCAACAATAAGTCCTACACATATTGCCACGCCACTTCCTAATCCTAACTTTTTCTTCATAAAACCAGCTCCCTTCCTTTTTTGCATGATTAATTATTAACAAAATAAACAATAAAGGCGCCGCACACCAGATGTACGACGCCTTTGTCTTTGATTTATTAAGTTTATGATATGGATACTACAGTGTTTTCATGAAATTGTATTGTAAAAAAAAGAACTGTAATGTATTATTTCTTAATAAATAATCAGAATATTACTATAATACAAGACATAAAGGAGGGCTTATGTGTACAGCAGCTACTTATAAAACTAAAGATTTCTATATGGGAAGAACACTGGATTATGAATTTTCTTATGGTGATGAGGTGACTGTCACACCCAGAAATTATCCTATTAATTTCAGATTCATGGGTGTCAGGAATAACCACTTTGCGATGATTGGAATGGCACATGTCGCTGACGATTATCCTTTATATTATGAAGCATTTAACGAAAAAGGTCTTGGCATGGCCGGTCTTAACTTCGTTGGCAATGCGGCTTACAACGAACCGGACCTAAGAGGTCTTAACGGAGAGAGTAATATTGAAAATGTTGCCGTTTTCGAATTCATTCCGTGGATATTATCGCAGTGTGCGACAGTTGATGAAGCTAAAGAAAGACTTAAATTTATTAATCTTACCAACACTCAGTTTAATGAAATGTTTCCATGTGCTAATCTTCACTGGATTATTGCTGACAAGGAAAGCTGCATAACTGTTGAATCCATGTCAGACGGACTTCATATATATGATAACCCTGTAGGGGTGCTTACTAATAATCCGCCATTTAACATACAGATGTTTAATCTTAACAATTATATGGGTCTGTCTGCAAGACAGCCTGAAAGCAATTTCTCGGACAAGCTTGAATTCAACAGATACAGCCGTGGTATGGGTGCCCTCGGACTTCCTGGGGATCTGTCATCACAGTCAAGATTCGTAAAGGTGGCTTTTACTAAGATGAATTCTGTTTCGGGTGACGATGAGAAATCAAGCGTAAGCCAGTTCTTTCACATATTAGGCAGCGTAGACCAGCAGCGTGGCTGCTGCCAGCTAGACAATGACAAATATGAGATAACAATATATACCTGCTGCTGCAATACAACTAAAGGCTTATATTATTACACATCATATGACAACCATCAGATATGTGCTGTTGATATGCATAAGGAGAACCTTGACGATGATAAGCTGGTTCGATATCCACTTACTACTGATGGCGAGATAAGGGCTGTTAATTAAGTAAACATTTGTAATTAAACATTCAATCCTCTCCTTGCCAACTTCACAGAATATGTTATTATAGGATAGATTATTACAAGTGCTTTATGCACAGAAAGAGGAATATATGTTAGTTTATGACGCTAATGCCAATTCTGGCAACACTGCCGGTTTTGAGTCTACCTATACAACTTTTAAATCTGACAACCCTACAGCTTCACCTGAGAATCCTATTCTTGTTCTTGATAATGCAGAAAAGCAGTGGGATGAGACTTCTTTTGGATTATTTACTAATCCTTATAAGAAGACAGCATTTGATTTCCAGATTGATGGTGAATCTTTCACAAGTAACATCTTAAAGATTGATTCAAGATTTACAAGCCTTATCAAATGGCTTGGCGAAAACAGAGTTAAAGTAAAGCTTACAGGTGCTAACTCATCTGAAGGATATAATGTATACAAGATTCAGGAGGTTGCATTTGGCAATGGTAACAAGTTATCCGCTGAAGACGGTTTCCTTCAGTTTATGATTGAGAGATTATTAGAGAGCAGTGCCATTGCAGATGAAAATAGTAAAGAACCTGATGAATCTGCTGATGATATGAAGCTTACAAGCCTTACAAGCATATCAGATTTTCTTAACTGTGCAGGAAGCACGCTCCCTGAGAATATCCGCTTATGGGCAAGACGCAATCTTGTTGTTGCCCGTTCAAGCGAGGTAACTCCTGAAGAGAAAAGACATGCACAGAGAGCACTTTCTATCATGCTTAATATTAAGTGGAAGAGCAATTACTTCGAATCAATTGACCCTGTGGAAGCAAGAAGAATTCTTGATGAAGAGCTTTTCGGTATGGAGAGTGTTAAGCAGAGAATTATCGAGACTGTTATTCAGATTAACAGAACCCACACTCTTCCTGCATATGGTATCCTTCTTGTAGGTCCTGCCGGAACAGGTAAATCACAGATTGCCTACCTTGTTGCCAAGATTCTTAAGATGCCTTGGACAACTCTTGATATGAGTTCAATTAATGATGCTGAACAGCTTACAGGAAGCTCAAGAATATACTCTAATGCCAAACCTGGTATTATTATGGAATCATTTAACATGGCTGGTGAATCTAATCTTGTATTCATCATCAACGAGCTTGATAAGGCTACTTCAAGCAATGGTAACGCCAACCCTGCTGACGTACTCCTTACACTCCTTGATAACCTTGGATTCACAGACAATTATATGGAGTGTCTTATCCCAACCTCAGGCGTATATCCTATCGCCACAGCTAATGATAAGGATAAGATAAGTGCACCGCTTCTTTCAAGATTTGCAGTAATTGATATTCCTGATTACACAAGAGAAGAAAAGAAGACAATATTCCTTAAATATTCACTCCCTAAGGTTCTTAAAAGAATCGGACTTCACGAGGATGAATGCTTAGTGCTTGATGACGGACTTGAAGCCGTTCTTGATTACTGCAAAGATACCACAGGTATCAGAGATCTTGAACAGGCCGCTGAACACCTCGCTGCACACGCTTTATACCTGATTGAAGTAGAACATGCAACAAGCATTTCTTATAATGCTGATATGGTTAAATCACTTTTCAGATAAAACATCATAAAAGCGGAGAGACTTCTTAATCTCTCCGCTTTTCTTTTTGTCATATTTCGACAGAGCCAGCTACAACTGCTTCTTATGCAGCTCCCTGAGTCCATCTATTTCATCGCACAATTCCCTGCTTGAGCAAGTTGAACAATCCATTGTAAGACCGTTAAATATGTGATTCAGCGAATCTGTTATCTGTTCACATCTGTGTGCTTCACTTTTTAAAAATGTGTAATCAATATCCTGCCCAGTAACAAAATATATGCTTACAGCCTCAACTTCAGGACGCTTCCTGTAGGCATTGATAAGTCCCAGCCCTACTGCTGCAAAGTTAATACCATGTGAAACCGCTTCTTTACTCACTCTCACTGGTTCTCTTTCCCTGACAGCTGATATTCTCATCATATATCCTTTAGGAAATGCATGGTATCTTACATAATCAGTCGCTCTCATTGAAGCATACAGCGCATTGTCATCATGATTCTTAATATATTCACTGTCAAGCCTGATTACAGTAATTCTTGCATATGAGATATCATTCTTAATGTCACGCAGGTCATCTCCAACGAGATACACTGCATCCTCCGGCACAAGCTCTTTATCCTGTGTAAATGCAATGGCACTTACTGCCTGACTGCTTCCACCGCCAAGCTCATAAGCCGTCTCGCTTCTAAGGATAAGATTCTCCTTCTCAGTCATCTCCCATTCTTTCTGTGATGGAAGTCTCTTTACTCCATGGCTTTCAAGCATTGATATAAGCTTTCTTATCTCACCATCATATATATCCATCGGCTGTTTCTGCCCTTCCTGTTATTCTTTATGTGTATCCTGTTCTTTCTTTTTCTTTGTCTCACGCCTGTTCTTTGACCAGTTATAATACGCAGTAAGCGGCTTGATTAAAGCTGCTGCAAATTTCATATCCAGATTAAAGAAATATATAACAAGAGTCAGAAGAAACAATGCAACGAGCACGATTGCAATAATAGCCAGCACTTTTAATACTATCATACGTTACTTCCCTTCTGTCTTGCATATTCTGCAGCACCTAATGCTCCCATAAGCTGTGGGTCTGTCGGAAGGTCAACTACATTAATCTTAAGCACCTTTTCTATTGCTTTCTTCAAGCCTTCATTCTTGGCACATCCACCTGTAAGTGTAACGCTGTCAGCCGCACCTGCTTTCTTAGCCATGACAAAGCATCTCTTAGCAACCGATAACTGTATTCCTGCCGCTATCTCCTCCATAGGCTTACCCTCACCTACTAACGAAATAACCTCACTTTCTGCAAATACCGCGCACTGTGCTGTTATTGGAATCACGTTCTTCGCTGTAAGAGACAGATTAGAAAATTCATCTAAAGACATCTCAAATGCTCTTGCCATAGATTCAAAAAATCTTCCCGTTCCTGCTGCACATTTGTCATTCATCGCAAAATTAAGCACAGTTCCATCAGTGTCAATCGCAATTCCCTTAACATCCTGACCGCCGATATCAATAATCGCCTTAACCGATGGGTCAGTCACATGAACTCCCATAGCATGACAGCTTATCTCTGATATATTCTCATCTGCAAACGGTACTTTGTTTCTTCCGTAACCCGTACCAATCAGATATGTAAGCTCCTCTGCGCTGTTTAGACCGTCAACCTGGCTTACAGCCTCGTCAAGCGCATCCTTCGCACTAAGCACAGGATTAATCCTGCTTCTCTTAGTAACCGCAGCTGCGATTTTTCCATTCTCATCTATAATTACGCATTTGGTATATGTACTTCCTGCGTCACAACCACCGAAATATTTCATTCTGCTATCCTTTCCTGCTACGTATGCAGCATACACACTTCTTACCAGCTCTTAGAATCGTCAAAATCCTCAAGTGACGGGTCAAGCGGCTCTTCCCTGAAAACAGTCCTCATGTATCTGTTAATCTCCGTTCTCATGTCTCTTCTTGTTCCATCCTCAGGACACATAAGATTGTGCGTTACCCATATTAAATGAATTCCATGTTTTCTCGCTTCTTCCTCAAATAGACCATGATATCCTGACATTGATTTGCAGCCCATATGAACATACATGATTACTATATCAATATTAAACATTTCGCAGAAACGCCAGAGCGCCTCTACGCCTGTCTCATAACCGCCGTTAGAGCGGTTTCTCATAATCATGTTCTCATACAGATATGCAAGGTCTAACATTGCCTGGTGCTTATCCTCTGTGTTGACCATCTCTGTAGACACCATACTTAACATATCTGCAATAGTTACAACACCCCAGCAGTTAAGAAGCCAGATTGGGAGTGCCGTATAATACGCAGCCTGAACGCCCCATGTCATGGCTCTGTGGCGGTACTCCTTTGCCGCCATCTCTTTATTCTTATATGCATCAAGCGCCATCTTTGTAAGCTTTTTATCCATATCAAGGAATGCCTGATTTCTTCCACCAGCAGCCTGATATACACCATATCTGTAGAGTGCAAGTGTTACGCCCATAACCTGCGGATAATCTGTCTTGGAAATCTCCATCCACTCTAAGAATTCCTCTGTCTCTGCATTAAACCGCTTCATACTCTTAAAGAATGCATCCCAGTCGAACTTCTCGCCAGTCTGTTTCTCTATGAAATGGATTGCATTGACAACCTCTTCTGCCGCATACTCCTGTACACTTTCCTGCCTGTGTCTTATTGGCACAGCAAGCTGAAATGTAGGAATTTTAAATGACCTTGCTTCAATCCCGTTACCCATAAGGCTTCCGTCACATGTCGTATTACACTGCACGGCACAGCAGCCTATAAGCGGGAAATCATCAGCCAGTGCAACACCAAGCTCAGCCGCCGGCATAGGACAGACATCTGATGGCACACCATACTGGTGTGTAACGTCAACATAATAGCTTACTCCGTTCTGTGACATCATCGAACTTGTATACACAGCAGGAACTTCCACTGACAACCATGTAAGGTTAGGAAAACCTCCCATCAGGGTACTCATCATATTTTCATCAAAAAGAACAATCTTGCTGTTTAACTTCTTATCATTGCCGATAGCCGGGTCTGCCTTAAATATCTGTCCAAGCATCCCACATATATCTGTAACGATAAGTCCCAGTGCCTGATGCGCCATTCTAAGCTGAGTTCCTCTCATACCCTCGGTATGCCTGTCCATGAAATCAGGCAATGCAAGATAATTAATCATCCAGCGGTATCTGAAGAAGCCCTTCATGTTATTAGGTTTTATTATAAATGTAATTAAAGTCTTCCAGTATCCAAGCCACCTTACATAGTCGTACCATGTATCCTTCAATCCGCGCCATTCTCTTCTTCTCTTCGGCTTTTTGCCTGTATAGAATCTGCCGAGTGGCTCGCTTCCTATATTCTTAGACATATTTATAATTTCCTTCCTGCATTGATACACTTAATCTCAAGGCTCTCAACAAATGCCTGTATTCTCGTTCTTAACTGTCCTGAAGTTCCGACAGCATAAGGTCTGTCAATTGAAAGAACCGGATAGCCGTATTTTTCTTTCATGACATGGAATGCCGAAGCCCTCTCATAGCCCCAGTAATCACAGAATTTAATCTGCTCATATATAAGACCATCCGCCTTATACTCTTTAGCTATTGCGTCAACATACTCCTGTCTCTCGATAATCTTTTCTGTATTCATGAATCTTGGACACTGTCCCCACTTCATATACTGTCTGCATATCTGTGTAAGAACATCCTCTGTATCGTTAAGAATAATCTCATCTCTTCCCGGAAGTGAACCAAAACAGAATCTGTCAGCCACAACCAGTGCACCTGCCTCCTCAGCAAGCTTTATAAGCTCAGGGTTATCAATCTCTGAACCAACCATTACGACCCTTGCCCTGTAATTACATTTTTTATCAGGTTCACGTATCTTAAGCTCCTCAAGTGTTTCTTCGAGCTTTTCTATAAGTGTCTCTTTCGGACAACAGTAGGTTGCAAGACACAGAACCGCGAATTCATACCCGGTAATTCTTGGATTATCTTCTTTTCTGTAATTACCGATGCTTCTTATAAGCCGGCTTATCTTATTCTGCAATTCTACTGACTTTCTAAGTGCATCATCTGATATGTCTATTCCATATGTATTATTAAGCGGTTCAAGCACATGAAGTCTCATCTGCTTAACAAAATGTCTTAACGCTGTCTCATCATTCTTCATCGGAACATCTGAATATTCCACAAAGAATTTTTCCTTCTCTATAAGGTGCTGTCTCTCAATATTCTCTACGCACCTGTTCATCTGTGCACATGCATCTGGTGCAATTATACAGTCAAGAAAGTTAAATCCACCCTCAATTGCTCTCTCTAATATCGCACGACATCCCTCACATAGCATACTGCTCATGTAATATGTACCCATCTCTATAGAACCTGTACGGGGTGCACGCAGCCTTACCGAAAAGCTGCCCGGCAGATTAATAAGCGGCTCCGGTATCTGAAAACAGACTGCACCGATTGCAATATCACCTTTAGCCTGTGCCTGCCTTACAAGGTCGTTATTCACGTCCTCCAAAAGCTTCTCAAAATAATACAGATTAGCTAAATCCTTCACATTTGCCTCCTCTTACAATATTCCCATATTAACAAGGGCTTTCTTTGCACCCTCAACAATAATCGCATCATCAGGGAGATTGAATACATTTTCCCCAAGAACATCTGCCTGTGCAAGTTTGGAATCGCTCTGTATTACTGAAAGCAGTTCAAGACCGCCGATATCCATAAGCTTCGCAACCTCCATATCCGGTATTCTGTTAGCGATAACTCCGATTCTGTCATACATTACAAGCTCATCTGCAACTTTCTTTATTGTCTGCACAACCTGGCATCCCTTCTTGCTCGCGTCAGTAACAAGCAACAGATGTGTAACCTTCTCCATAACTCTTCTGTTAATCTGCTCTATTCCTGCTTCTCCATCAATTACAACATAATCAAACTTATCTGAAAGCATTGTAATAACTTCTTTAAGATATGAATTAATCTTGCAGTAACAGCCCGCTGTCTCAGGTCTTCCTATTGCGATAAATGCATATCCATCCTGTTCAACAACTGCATCCATTATCTCGTATTTGGCTTCTCCAAGTAACTCCACAGCAGTCTTGGTATCCCCGTCTTCAACATTCTTGATTACTTCTTTTCTTATATCATCTATAGTCTTATCAACCTCAACATTAAGCACTGTAGAAAGTCCTACAGCCGGATCAGCGTCAATCGCAAGTATCTTCTTATCTGGGTGTGCCTCAACAAGAAGCTTTACAATAACTCCCGCTAAAGAAGTCTTACCGACTCCGCCTTTTCCTGCTACTGCTATAATCTGTGTTTTCTTATCCATTATGCTTCTCCTTATCCATTATTGTTCTCTTTATGTGGTTTTGTTATATTAACTTTTCCTGACTTGCTCTTTTTGGACTTTGGCTTGCCTTTCCGCCGCTTTGACGTCCAATCCGCCGTTCTTACGAATCCCTTTTGGACTTTGGCCTGTCTTTCCGCCGCTTTGACGTCCAATTCTCGGCTCTGGCTCACTCTTTTTGGACTTCTTCGTGTCTTCCCGCCGCTTTAACGTCCAATCCGCGGCTCTGGCTCGCTCTTTTTGGACTTCCTCGTGCCTTCCCGCCGCTTCAACGTCCAATCTCGGCTCTGTGCTCACCCCTTTTGGACTTTGGCTTGCCTTCCCACCGCTTTAACGTCCAATCTGCCGTTCTTACGAATCCCTTTTGGACTTTGGCCTGTCTTTCCGCCGCTTCAACGTCCATTCCGCCACGTCAGCTCATCCCTTTAGTGGTTTCTCAATACCCGTAATACGCATTGATGCCCACCATCAGACCATCCGCTATATTTTCGAGTGTCTCATCACTATGATCTGAGCTTGCATTTCCAAGCTCCATATCTACAGATGGAATTGTGCTATATGATGTCTGCGTAAGATCTATTGCCATACTTCCTGAACCATGTATCTTCATACCCACATCACCAAGCCCATTAACAAGCGATGCTCCAAGTGCATTGTGCTGCTGCCAGTGTGTGGCAACCGGCTCCATATCTTTAATCGCATCCGGAACCGCGATATAGAAACAGCCTTTGTCATAACTAAGTCCGTCTCCATCCCAATGCAGTGATATATGGCAGTCCGCAACATTGTTGCATATCACAGTCCTTGCTACATTATCAAGCTGTACATCTGCATTGTCCCTGACCATCAGCACATCATACCCCTGTGAAAGAAGCCTGTCTCTTAGAATCTGCGCCATTCTAAATGTAACTTCACTTTCTGGTGTTCCATCATAGAATGTCATGCCTCCTGATACAGCAGTCGCTGTTGTTGCCCCCGCCGCCGTACTTCCACCGGTACTCTTAGGTGAGCCATCCGGATGGCACAATGTTCTCACTGATGAACCACCTGCCGTCCCATGCCCTGCATTGACTCCAACTATAATATTCTTTCTTTCACCTGCTGCTTTATATAGAACAGCATAACCATCGCTTATCGCCGAATGGTCCGCATATTCCCATGTTGTATTCATATAAATGTGTTCCATATCTTCATATACCGGAACTCCTGTATATGGCTCTCTTGCTGCTATATATGGATTGCTTGTTTCTTCCTGACCGTCCTCTTCACTGGCTGTTTGTCCAGAATCTTCTGCTTCTGTATCTGTTATCTCTGCATCTGTTGTCTCTGTATCAGTATTATCTTCACTTAGAGAATCCATCTGTGAACCTTTCTCTGATTCCGATGTCTGGCTTAAAGACTCTGTAATGTCCGATTTATTCAATCCTGTTTTATCAGAATGTCTGTTGCCACACCCCACCAGTATAATGGCTGATAATACAGTTAACATCATGCTTACTGATATGATTCTTGTCACTTTACTCATCTATATCCTCCGGCCATACAGAACCTTCATCAAGCCCGCTGTCTACAAGCCACTTATCTTCTACATATACATACTTCTTCTGTCCACTCTCATTAACAAGTGTAACAGAAACCTTAGGTGACTGACCTTCTGCCAGCTCTTCACACCCATAATCCCCATCAAATATCTGTTTTATCTTCCACATAATAATCTCCGTTTCTGATAATTATTTTTATTATAAAACATTTGGGTAAAATATGCTATACAGTTATAATCTACATAAAAATAGTTTGGTATCTTCAATATATGACAGATACCAAACTATTTTAATCATATCTTCATCCCATACTTATCCAGATTAACCCTGCCATTAACAACCTCTATTCCATCCGCCATAAGCAGCTCTGCCTGCTTTCCGGCTCCGCCAAATGCGAATTCACCGGCAAGTTCCCCTTTGGAATTGACTACCCTGTAACATGGAATTCCTGACGGGTCTGGATTCTTGTGAAGAGCATTGCCAACTGCGCGCGCCATCTTCTTATCACCTGCAAGCTGCGCAATCTGTCCATAAGTTGCAACCTGTCCTCTCGGAATCTTCCTGACAGCTTCGTATATCCTCTTTGTCGGACTGTCAGATACAAGGTCATAACTTTCTGCAATCATGCGTCTGATATCTTCATCAGGAATAGTTCCATCAAGAATAATAGTATTCCAGTGTTCTTTATTCTGATGCCAGCCCGCAATCACCGATGAATATGTACTCCGCCATAGGTCGCGCCACTCAGGTGAAACCTTCACATTAAGATTAATATATCCATTGCGCTCATATGTCCATAAAAATGCTTTCTTGCATCCTTTAACTCTTACAAGCTGCCAGTTCTCATCATGAAAAGGCGCTTCCTGATAAGTATCAGGAAAAGAAAGTCCATATGCAAGTGCTTCTTCCCTAGTCGTCATATTACCAGTCCTTCATAACATTTGTTAATATAAGCTTAATTATATTTGTAGAAACCTTCTCCTGTAGACATTCCAAGCTTTCCCTCATCAATATACTTCTTGAGAATAGCCTCCATCTTCTTGAAATTATATGGCATCATCATCTTCTTAAGAAGCGGTGAGAATATTCCCGGAACACTCTGATACTGGTGAACAATATTGTATGCAGTATTAAGTCCTACTGTATCAAATATCTGGAAAGGTCCCTTAGGAGCGCCTGTTCCTCTTGTCCATGCAATGTCAATGCTTTCAGGATCAGACACACCTGCAGCATACAGGTCAAGACCACTAAGAAGGAATGGAACCAGCATAGAATTAAGCAGATAACCACTCTTTTCCTTTCTTACAGGAAGTCCAATCATTCGTATATCGTTAGCAAACTGCATTACTTCGTTAAAATACTTCTCATCAGTCTGAGCCTGTGTCATAACCTCAGCAGTGTTATTCTTCCATATAGAATTAGCAAAATGTAATGACAGATATTTGTCTGGTCTTCCAGTATATTTTGCAAACATCGATGGAAGAAGTGTCGATGAATTAGTTACAATCACAGTCTTTTCTGGAAGAAGTGGTGAAAGCTTTTCATAGAAAGCAATCTTATCCTTTTCATTCTCAGCCATAGACTCAATCACAAGGTCTGCATCAGCAACAGCCTCAGCCATATCAAGTTCAAGCTTGAGATTAGCATATGCATTCTCAACCTTCTTAAGGCACTTTTCCTTGTCAAATGTATCTTCATCTGCAAGTCCTGCACACCATGCATTCTTATCCTCTGCCATCTTCTCAATAGCATCAATATAAGTCTGCTTAAGATGGTCAATCTTAGGCTGGGTTCTTCCGATAGAACCCTCACTTCTTAACCATATAGTTACATTAAACCCACAATATGCTGCCTGAAAAGCAATCTGACTCCCCAGCACTCCGCCTCCGGCAACAACAACATTAGAATACTTCATAAGTTCCCCTTTCTCTTATTCAACATCCTTACTAACCCTCGCGAACATCTTCACCTTAGTAACAACATTCTTCGGCTTAGTAAATATCGCATAAAACCACCTTGCAATCCAGCAGAATGGCAGCAGCCACGGTACTTTCTTCAGGAACGGAAATGTATACAGCATCTTATTAAGCGGTGGAAATGCGTTGTACATGAACATTCTGAATCTGCCCTTTTTCTCAAGCTGATTCGTATATGCATTATACAGATTGCCATAAGTTCCACTTGAAAGAATATAATCCGCCATATCCTTAACATCAGCGGTAAGTTCTCCATTTCCGAACCAGTAGTCAACCAGCTTCGATGCCTTAGTATAGAACTCAGTAAGTCCAAGCTTTGAAAATTCCGTATTAACGTAACCCATATCCATACCAGTCAGCGACTTCTTCATAATATACATATCCATAACCGAGCGAATTCCTGAGCCGCCGAGCTGAAAATGCTTTGCAAAATGTGCAACATTATACACATAGAAATCTTCATCCGTCATCAGGCGTGCGTACTCATTATCCACAGTAACCGTCCTATCCAGAATATTATCATATTCACGGTAGAAAGTCACCCCGTCGCCATCATCAAACAGACTTGTATGAATCTCAATATTATATATAGGGTCTTTGAAATACACATCCTGATGGCTTATATCATACATATCGCATGTATACCCCATCCCGATAAGAATATCATGCACCTTCTTTTCGTCCTCACGCTTAATAAGAATATCCATATCCGACATGCTTCTCATATCAGTCGATGGATACATATTCTTAATTATGCTGCCCTTAAGCGGAATATGCACAAGCTTCTCCTTAGTGAATACATCACACACATTATTCAGCTCTGCCTTAAAACGTATGCTTACAGACAATCCACGCAGGTGCGCTTCTTCCCATTTACTTAAAATCTCAGAAGGAATCGCGCATTGCAGCTTCTTAATACCATAATAAGCTGTTGTCTGCACACTGTGTTTTTCAGCAATCTCATACACCTTTAACAGGTCAATATTATCGTCAGGCTCAGGCAACGGCTTGCCAGCCACAACATTTGCAAGAAGCCCGATAAGATACTCTCCATTATTCAAAATGTTTATCCTCCAATACCACGCAGCGGTCACATACCTCAAGCACAGCTTTTCTGTGCGATACAATAATAACCGTCTTGTCCGTAAGTTCCCTTATATTCTTAAGCACCTTCTTCTCAATCTGCTCATCAAGAGCCGAAGTTGCCTCGTCAAGCAGCAACACAGGAGCGTCCGTATACAAAGCCCTCGCAATAGCAAGACGCTGTGCCTGTCCCTCCGAGATACCCATTCCACGCTCACCGATAAGCGTGTCATATCCATGCTCTAATTTTTCTACAAATGTGTCTGCACATGCAATATGCGCAACTGCCTTCACTTTGTCCATATCAACATCAGCACTGGTATCATCAAGAGAAGCTATAGCACTCGTAACATTGCCGGACATAAGGAAATTGCCCTGCGGCACATATGCGAACATCTTGCGGTACCTTTCGGTCAGTGCATAACTTTCCTTTTCAGTCTTAATCTCAAGTGTCCCCTTTTCAGGCTCATATATAGCAAGAAGCAGCTTAAGAAGCGTACTCTTGCCCGCGCCGGAGTTACCCATAATCGTTATGAGCTCACCCTTGCCAATAGATATATCGGCATTTTCAAGAATAATGTCGTCCTCATATCTGAAAGTAATATTCTTACATTCAATCGCTGTCATGTCTTTATAAAGCTCTCTGCAATAATCCCTGCTAAACTGGCTCTCAACGTGCTCTTCCTCAAGAGTCTCAAGCTCCATGCAGCGCTCCGCACTTGAGAGCATACCATAGAACTTTGGCAGATAACCGGTCATATTAGCAAGCGGCGCCCACAACTGGTCAACAAGCTGAAGTACTGCCGACAGCGTTCCGTAAGTAATACTTCCATGCAGAATTCCGAAGCTGCACCAGCACAGACCGAATATATAGCCGCCATTCATAACAAGTCCGAAACCGACATTACATATATTAGAGAATCGGTTTCTTTTCATACGCATGAATCTGTGCTTATCCATGTACTGTTTAGAAGTATCTATACTCTTTCTTTCTGCGCCAAATGTCTTAAGAACCATAAGGCTTCCAAGATTCTCTGACAGATAAGAACGAAGTACACCATCAGCCGCCTGCACATCCTTGTGAAGCTTCTTCATAACACGGCGAAACAGTGTTGTGAATATAAGCACAAGACCACCGCCAGCAAAAAATATTATAGAAAATCTGTAATCTAGCACGAAAAGCACCGCCGCCGCGCCGGCCAGCTTAACAAGCATTGCAATAATTCCCGGAATAATCTGCACGAACCCATCTGCCACAACAACCGCATCATTAGTAATTCTGTTCAGAAGTTCCCCTGTGTGAAATGCAGTAATAGCGCTGTATTTTCTTGACAGAATAGTTTCATAAAGTCGTGTTTTAATAACATTTTCCATGCCTGAACGTACATACTCATCTAAGAATCTTATTACACCTCTCGCAGCAATCTGCCCAAGCATAATAAGTCCAAGTATGATAACAAACTTAAGGAATACCATCTTATTGCCGGAAACTGCCCCGTCAATTGCTTCCCTCAGCACAAGTGCAAATGCCACCGCACTTATTGATATTGCTGAATTAAGCAGCACAAGAAGCAGCACTCCCAGCTTTAACTTCCCTGACACGCCAAAAATCCAGCTCATGGCTGGATTCTTAACTATCTTCTTTAATTGGAGCTTCTGTTCTTTGTCCATAATTTTCTAACTCTTCTTAATACTTTCTTAGCTTCATCTCTCAATCTCAGAATCGCACGACGCACCGGCAGCGCATCGCACCATATATGTGCATATATCTTAAGACGTATATCATCAGCATCAATCCACCGGCCTTTGCGGTAATACTTAGTAGCTACGCCGACAACCGTATCCTTAGGAATAATCTCCTTACGCCAGCAGTTATCCCCATAAAAAATGTAGTAATCATCCTCTACTTTAAGAATACGGTGAAGAACATACTGATCTGTGCTTTCTCTGTGATATAACGCAACATCATATCTTTTCAGTTCCCTGTCAACTGGAACAATGTGAACCACGCAATCCGGTGTCTTAATCAACGGCCACATGCTCACGCCTCTTGGAACACTATAATAATGTCCGTCTTTGAACAGTGGTTTGAGCTTTTCCCTATCCATCAATAAGTCCAGCCTCTCTTATCTTAGCAACTAAAGCCTTAACATCTGCCTGTGCCTTTTCTCTGCTCACATCATATCGCTCAAGAAGTGCATCAACCAATTCTTCCTCTGTCTTATCTTCCTTCAACTGTTCAAATACGAAATTAGCTGTCTTATTATTTCTTATAATTCCATTAAAAGACTTGGCTGCCTCTCCTGTTGCAACTACGATATATTCATCACCAGTCTTTTCCATAACAATTCCTGATTTCAGTTTCATGGTTAATTCTCTCCTTCTTCTCCATATGCTGCCCTGTAAGCCACATGTGCAGCTTCTTCCTGCATGTTACATCTAAGCTCGAACAATCCGACATTCTCAGCCATTGTCCTTGATAATATAAGTGTCTTTCTCATAAGCTCCGCATTATCCGGACGATATGTCTGATTGAACACATATGGAAATGCTTCATGCATAGTAAGCTTTCTTGCTACATTAGTCTCATTTCTCTTAAGCAGGAATAATGCCTTAACCGGCGCAGATATATTATTCTCAATTCCATGCTTGCCACACCACGGTGTTCCGTATACATTAACATGAACTCCACGCTCATCGGTTCTTACACTGACAAGAGGCTTGTCATCATTAATCATTGTCACCCTGTCACCATACACCTGACGCCACAATCTTGTGTGAGTTGACTTTCCCGTTCCGCTCGGAGCAAGGAACATAACAGCCTCACCATTAATCATAAGCACAGATGAATGTACAAGAATAATTCCTTTATCAACAAGACGTTCACATATCTTTCTATATACAGCAAGCGTCTCTAGATAATCCGGAGAACACACATACTCGTCACTCTGTTCAGCATTAATCTCTTCATCACTCACTTCAATAACCATCTGAGGTGTAACATCATCAACTATGTAATTCCTGCAATATTGCTTTATATATTGGTATCTTTCATTAATCTGAATAAATGTATCTGCAACCCGTATTGTAAACATAGCTTATCTTCTCTTTTTCTTAATAAATATAATCGCACCAGCCGCAAGACCAATAATTACAATTACGCATACTATGTATGCAATAATCTTAGGTGCCTGTGAACGCTTGGCTGACTTAGTAGTCTTATTCTTTACATTATCCTCTGACTTGACCACCTTATTATCAGACTTGGAATTATCATTACTTCCTACAACTGTGCTTCCATCTGCTACATTCTTATCAATATTTTCTTCGATTACAGTTCCATTAGAAGAATCTATTATAACATTCTCATCTGAGTTAATAATGGCACCGCCTGTTCCTATTGAACCATTGCCGTTATTACCTGTTCCATCCGGTGTATTATTCACCCCTGGATTACCCTGTCCACTATCAGACGATGTATTATTAGATGAATTATTATTGTTATCACTGCTTCCGCCATTATCATTATCGCTATTATCAAGCTGGCTTCTGTCTTTCACAATCTTTACATTGTCTCTTACAACAATATTAATTCCTCGTGCTGTAGATATAACAGCCTGCAGATTATCCATACCGATAAATGACATATCTCCAACCTTAACAATAGTATCCGGAATTGTAAGGATCTTAACACTTGAGCATCCGTCAAATGCGTGATCATCTATCTGTGAAACAATAATTCCTCTTCCTACCATGAATGGAATCTCCAAATCCTCTGCATCACCTGAATAACCACACACAGAAGCCCATTTCTGTTCATTATTAACTCTGTACTTAACACCATTGTATATCTCTATGCTATCTTCCGCCTTAACACAATTAGTATTCCAGCTAAATGTAATAATCATAGCCGCACATACTAATATACTTCTTAATATCTTCTTCATTGTTCGTTGCTCACTTTTCTTAATATTGTAGTGTGTAAAAAGAAAGGCGGGAAAAATTCCCGCCCTTAATTATTATGCTGATGGACCATTTGGTAATACATCATCGTATGTTCCAACACGACCTGATGTAACAATAACATCCGCTGTTTCTAATACAACTATATCACATAACATATCTTCGTATTTCTCTTTCATCTCAATAATACTCCTCTACTTTTTAATTCATTTCATACACTGTTGTTCCAACTATTGTATGTTCTACTCCACTGTCATCAATATATGTAAGCACTGGTCTAGTATACCATGTATCAGCACCATTATTCTTTAATGTATATCTGAAAGTCTTATAACTACTGCATTTTGCTTCATCTGCCCCAAGTTTATATACACCGGCTGGACGATTATCAACAGTTGCACTCTCAACATTAGCCTTATTAGTAGATGCTAATACACCTGCAAATTTCATTGTATATGTATCTGGTACTGTATACTCGAAGATAATTGTCTTAGACTTATAATCAATATATGTTATAACTCCTGTTTTCTCTACACCTGAGCCACTCTTCTTTACTGCCTTAACAGTTACACTTCTATTAGCAAGGAAATAATATGTTGAATTATAGCTTAATGGATTACCATTTTCATCTGACCAATATGCAAAATCATCAGATGTAACGGATGCTTTAACTTCTTTATTTACTTCTACATTTTCAGCCTTAGGAATTGCACTATCAATAGCTGATGTGTCAACTGTTATGCTAAATGTAAGACTTGTATCATTGTCATATACAGGTCTTACTTCTACATTTCCACTTTTAAGTGCTTCCTTTACAGAATCAATATCTTTGTCCCAACCTGTAGCTTTATAGCCATAACGAGTTGGTACTTCTGGTACTGTAAAGTTTTCATCAGCATAATATGTTGCTAATTCTCCACCATATGGTGTGTAATATGTTACTTTATTACCTGTTTTGCCATATACAGCAGTATATGTGTCTGAATAATATACAGGAATATCCTTTGTAGTAGTCTCTGCAACTTTTACACCATTTGAATTTACCCAATAAAGGAAATTTTCACCCTTAGCTGAAAGCTTTAAAGTATCTCCCTCTGGATATGTAGCAGTTGTTTTTGAATCTCCATCGATAACTGTTACTTTATAGCCAGATGTAGCTGCATCTTTTACGGTTACTGTTATTGAAGCTATATATAAGGCTTTTAAGTCCCTCGATATACTATATGTACCTTTTGCAAGATTATATGTATTAGTCTGAAATGCATTCTTTGTTGTTACTTTATCCGTTGTAACTGTTTCATCCGTTGTATCATTTTTTAAAACGAAAGAATAACCAGTAGAACCAACAGTCCATTCAATATTAATTGTTGCACTGCTATTAACAGTAAACTTTATTGTATTATTATCGTCAAATTTTAATCCGTATTTATTAACTCTTTTTGCTGGTTGTGAAGCAGTCATATCTCCACCAATTGTAAAAAAATTATCTATCACTGCTCCATCTTTATAGCTTGTTCCACTTTGAACATCAGGTATACTATAAACCTTATCCTCAGCCTTTACCTCCATCGGTTTCTTAACCATACTACTTACTGGCAGGAGACCTATTATCATCAGAAGAGCAAGCGCTCCTGCGAATATTCTTTTTTTCATAATTTCCCTCCTAAAATTATTTTATCATTGAGTAGAATGTTGAAGTTTCATTACATTTTGCTGTGCTTCAACATCCATTAATATATTACTATTTTAAACATTTCCAGTCAATTGGTTATTGTGCAATTTAAAAAGTGAACAAGTTTTTTTTTTTTTTTTGTGCAGTTTTCACATATGTACATTTTTGTGTTTTACCTGTCGTTATTTTGCATAACTGTTTATTTATCAGACGCATTTGTCTTAAGCATATATGACATACATATTTTCTTAGCAGTGTTTCTTGTCGTAGCTGTTTCATATCTATATTAGCTATGTGATTTATCTGCATTAGTTTTCCATGGGCTTTTCTCTTTTGCCATGACATTGGAGCTTGCTTATGTATCAGGCAGGGTTCTTTTGGGTAATGGATTGTTCTTTTTATTACGGGAGTGGAGTAGTAGACTTTCTTGTGGGAGAGGGAGGTCAACACTTTTGCTGAGGATGATGGGGTTTTGGATGTTTTCATGGTGGTTGGGTGCGGTAGTCCGATTTTGGGGCGAGATGTAGCTTGATGGTTTTGGTCTTTTGGTGGTGTAAGTTTTATCGCCCATAAATGGGCTTTTATTCAACCTCTTTGAAGTGGTAATCTAAAAGTAGACACCAACCCAATTATTGTAGACATTATTTATA